>UMIC01031475.1_pt1 | contig 77527 bp, 62 predicted proteins | sample 1965681 | NCBI WGS metagenome assembly UMIC01 (sample SAMEA4836114, study PRJEB28245) | human gut metagenome | biome: gut microbiome; material: fecal sample | place: Denmark | collected 2008
AAGCCGTTTCTCTGGTTTTACGAATAAGAAAAGGAGAAGAATGTGATGGAACAGACAGAGATTGCAAGAGAGCAGGGAGCTCCGGCTGCATCCATTTTGGCAGAGCAGGCATGGGAAGGAAAAGTCCGAAAGGTTTTTTCATGGATTGTGTCGGTGTATCTGTGTGTGGTGTTTGGGGCATTTCCGCTATATTTCCATAATTATTATTATGATATTCTGGTATCGAAATATCAGTTTTACTGGCTCAGCACGGTTGCGATGCTGGCGTCATGCCTGATCGCAGCGATAGTATTTGCGTGCATGGACTTAAAGCGGTTTGGCGGGGCGCATGTGCGGCATTTTTTTTGCGCGTTTCGACCGTCTGAATTAAAAAAGCAGCCATTTGCCTATAAGGCACTGGCAGTTTTCTGGGGACTGGCACTGATATCGACGGTGCTGTCGGATTATGTGTATGAGTCGTTCTGGGGCAATGAAGGACGATTCAGCGGATTTTTTTTGATTACGCTGTATGTGCTGGGAACGATTGTGAGCAGCAAGTATGGTCGGATGAGAAAATGGTACCTGGATGTGTTTTTGGCATCGTCCGTTCTGGTCTGCCTGTTTGGAATCACAGATTATTTCCAGATGGATTTATTGGGATGGAAAAAGGGCGTGAGCAATGAACAGGGAAACCTGTTTGTATCTACATTGGGAAATATCAACACGTATACGGCGTTTGTGGCGCTTACGATGGCGGTTGCCTGCGGCTGTTTTGTAAGTGAGAGAAAAGTGGGACGCCGTATCTGGTATTATCTGGTTTCGGCGCTGGCCTTTTTTGCATTGATTACCGGACAGAGTGATAATGCATATTTATCACTTGGAATGCTGTTTGCGGTGATGCCGCTGTTTTTATTTACGACATGGCGGGGCATCGCAGATTATGGTATTCTGGCGGCTACGTTTATGACCGTGATCAAGGTAGTAGATACGGTCAATAAAGTATATGCCGATCAGGTCATCGGTCTGGGCGGTGTGTTTGGCGTGTTGGTGCGCTATCGTTATCTGGAGGGAATCGTCGTTTTATTCTGGATTCTGGCGGGGATTCTCTGTGTTTGGAAACGGAAGATGGAACAGACGAATCCAGAGAGCAAACCGGGACGATGGATTTGGCGTGGCTGGTGTGCCGTTTTGATTCTTGGATGCCTGGCAGTGGCATTTGTCCTCTATGATGCAAATCTGGGAGGACATGCGGAACGGTACAGCGCGTTGTCCCAGTATCTTGTTTTTGATGATGACTGGGGGACGAACCGGGGATATTGCTGGAGAATTGGCTGGCAGTCCTATCGCGAGCTGCCGTTCCTGCATCAGTTGTTTGGTTTTGGACCAGACACATATGGAATTCTGACTTGGGATTTCAGGCAGGATGCGCTGGATCGGTATGGAGTTTTCTATGAGAGCGCCCACAACGAATATTTCCAGTACCTTGTTACAATGGGACCGCTTGCGCTTGTATCTTATCTTGCGTTTCTGGGCGGCACCTGCGTGCAGATGTGCAAAAAATGGAAAGAGTGCGCCTGGATCCTGGCGCCTGTTCTGGCGGTGCTCTGCTATGGAGCACAGGCAGTTGTTAATATCAACCTCCCGATCGCGACGCCGATTATGTGGGCGATGCTGGCGATTGGGCTTGCACTCACAAGAGAGAAAGCAGAACAGGCAGAATAGCTCAAATAGACGGCAAATCCGGGCAGATTCGGCGGAAAAGCCGAAATGACGAACTTTGTCGATTTAGAATTTAAAGTAATGTGTGAACAGTAACCCGTGTCGAAATTTGCGATCGATAGACTCTTTTATTTTTCTTAAAATCGGTTTATAAATAATATGAAACGAAAAAACGATAGGATCGCCTGGCAGAGCTGCGTTATGCAGTGTGGTCATCTGAATGGAAGAACAGGCAGTCAAAAGGAGGAGAGTTTATGGATGAAGCTAAAAAATTGGTCGTTTTGGAACAGGAGAATGAAGAATTAAAGCGTGAGCTTAAGGAGTTATTTAAAACTCTGGATCAGATGAATCAAAGCTTAAACCGGATGATTGACCACTACATACTCTGTAAGACGGAGAAGGCGGGATAAGCGGAGAAACTGGATAAGATGGGAGAGAAGAGGCTCATTTATACCAGATGGAGCAAGTGAACAATCAAATCAAAAATTAAATACTAAATCGAATATCAAAGCCGCATGATTCAGAAGGTATGTTATTAAACCAGAATGAATCATGCGGCATTTTTTATGTACTCTATGTAATATGCAGTTGGCGCGTCAATTTCCAGATTAAATCATGCATCCAGGAGATCGTCTGCTCCAGCTGCTCGTTTTTCTCTCTTAGCGCCAATACTTCCTGATAGAGAGTTTCCTTGTCGGAATCTTTTGAGATATCCGGATGGAGATTCGAGGAAGTGGAAGATGATTTTGTTTTACCCGGTGCTGCAGAATGATCTGTCATCAATTTGGTGTTATCAGGTGCTGCATTTTGATCCGACGATTTTGCATCATCCGGTGATATGCTCCGGCCGGATGGCTTTGTCTGCCCTGGTGCCTTAGCCTTGTTCGCCTGTTTGGCTTTAGAATCCAAAGGGCTTGCCGCATTAATCATGTGTCTGGAAATCAGGATCTGCCGTTGTGGATAGTCTAAGTCCATGAAATCCTGATACGGAATGGGAAGAGGAGTCATGGCGATTGAGCAATGCGGACACACCGCATTGGCAACGAGCTGAAAGAATCCATAATGTCCACAGTTTGGACAGCAATAAACATTTAAACCACGCATAGAGTTGCCTCCGTAGAAGTAAGAGTTGAGTCATTGGGAGAAAAATGAAAACATCCCCTTTATTATAATACGTTTTAATCGGGAACATTATAACTGGTTTTTAGAAAAAAATTTAAAAATTTCCAAAAAAATTTTTAAAACGATAAAAAAAGACATCTTTCAGAAAAAATACCGCGGTGTCACAAAAGTGTCCTGCGGTATTTGAACGGATGCAATATTATATTTTACTGGATGATTCCAGATGTGTCAACTGTCCAGGCAGTATCATTGCTGTCTTTGATATCCTTGAACCCTTTTCCGAGTTCCGGACGGGAAGCGGAAGAGGAGGAAGAGGTTGCTTTCTGGATGGTGCCGCTGGTGTTTACCAGGTAGCGTTTTTCACCGATGGAAACCGGCTCATAGCGGAGTTCCGGATCCGCCTTCTTTAAAAGACCGTTTACATAAACCTGGTTATCGCGCTCTCCATGGTAGCCCTGTCCTTTGAGGGAACCTTTGGTCTGGAAATACCAGATCTGGTTTTCTTCTAAATCATCATTGTAAATAGTCTGCTTGCCGGTACGCATCACGCCGTCGTCGCCGAAGTAGTAGGAGGCGAAGCTGCCATCCGCCTGTTTCAGGCTCTGAAGCCCGGTCTGCATTTCACCGCGCTCGTTGAAGCAGTAGCGCTCGGAATTGATGGTGAAAATAGCAAGATCCTTCTCGGCAAAGTAAGCAGTTCCGTTTTTAAAGAAGAAGGAAAATGGCTCTTCTTCTTCGCTGATGCCCGGTGCCCCTTCAATGGTGTACCAGCCGCTTGCCCGGCGTCCGCCATTTTCCGGATCGTAATAGCGGAAATCGTTTAAGCTGACAGTGTCTGTGGCAGAGTTGTCCGCTGTTGTTGCTTCGTTTGAAGGTGTGCTGGAGCTTACAAAGCCAGCTTCCGCGACATTGATCCAGCCTGTCTGCATCTGGCCGTCGATGAAAGTGTAGTAGCCATTGTCGATTTTGCGGTCCATCTGGTTTACGATCATGCGTCCTTCGGTGTCAAAATAGCACCAGACATCTTCATCGTCGGTGTCTTTCGTGATGGTTTCCAGCAGAATCCATCCGGTTTTTCTGGCGCCGTCATCCTCCTCGCCGAGGTAGTAGATCTGTCCGTCCAGCTCCAGAAGCCCGGTCTGCATCAGTCCGTCCTCGTCGAAATAGTAGGTTTTTCCGTCAATGCTCATCCATTTGGCAGTTACAATCTTGCCGTCTTTGCCAAAATAGAGCCAGGAGCCGCCGTCCGGAGAATCCGGGCTGTCGTAGCTGATCTCATTTTCAGCCGAAACCCATTGGTTCTTTGCCATGTGCCCCTCATCGTTGACGAAATAGTCATCGACTCTCTGATTGGTAGCAATCTCGCCTTCCTCATCGAGATAAAACCAGTCGCCATTCCGCTTTTTCCATGTGTTTGTCTCTTTATAGCCGTCCTCATCGTAGTAATAAAGACGACCATCTTCCTCTGTCCAGCCGCTCTGAGCCGCCAGAACTCTGTAAGTTCCCGTATTTGTCATTATAGGTGCAGCAGCCGCGAACAAAGCCGCAGCGGATAAAACAGCTAAAGTTTTAGTTTGCTTACGCATGGTATAATCTCTCCTTTTTGAAAATGCGAAAATCCATCGCTGCATTACGGGGCTTATTATACGGGGATTATGCGTAAAAAGATAGTGTGCGTTGCTGGAAAGGGTGGAGAGATGTGGAAAAAGGGGTGAACCAGCTGGAACACCCCTTTTTCTATATGAAAATATAATTTTTTATTTTACATATTTCGAATCCGTCAGGAACTCCAGCGTCAGCGTTCCTGCCAGCCTCTCCAGCGTATCTATCACATACTGGTTAATACTCTGTGATTTTTCCCGCGCGATCCGGTAGTCCATCGCGGAATTATAGTAGTTGTCTCCATCGACCGTATATCCGTCGAATCCCGCGCAGGCGGCGTGGTGGACGCTTGTTTTGGTCAGGACGTTCAGCAGCATGACAAAGGAATTATCGATGATCTCTGCATTCTGGTCGATCAGGGAATTATAGTTTAAGGTGTAATCAAAATGTGTATCTTTGACATTTGTCACGTTTGAGGTCGCGATGACGCGCACCGGGCGTCCTTGGGCGTCGGCGTGCTCGAGCAGGCGGTTGTTGAGCTGGACATACCGCCTGGAATTGCTTAAGAACGCATAATCGATTGGAATTCCCTCCGGGATAAAATTGACGGAGATTGTGATCGGATTGTGCGCCTTAATATAGGAAAGAATTGTCTCCTTTTCCAGTTCCAGATTCTTTCCCGGACCGAGCAGCAGAAGCGGGCGCTCGCTCCAGGAAGCACTCAATGCCTGAATATCGGCTTCGTCATTGCATTCTGTGCTCTGATACCTGCGGTACAGTGTTTCAATGTAATCTTTGTCGTAGAGCAGTTTTTTCTCCGGCTCAATCGCATCCAGAATCGTATTGATGGATTTAAGCGACAGGGTGTGCTTATCCATCAGGAAGCGGACGTAGTTCGGATGGCAGTTGTTGGAGGCGGAAATATAGAAGAACAGGTTGTATCCCCATGGGCTCTTGCGGAAGAACGGCATGATGCTGATGTCGATCGCCTCGAGCATCTGACTGACATTGAAATTGCGTCCGAATACGGTGTTCATGTACATGGAAATGAGTTCGATCGGAAGATTTCCGGCGCTTTTTCCCATGCCGTACAGGGTGGCATCAACTAAAACGGTGCGGTCTGCCGGTTCGCGTAAGACTTCCATGCTGTTCGAGTATGCGAGCTGGAAGTTATTGTGGGAGTGGTAGCCGATCGCGATCGATGGTTTTAAGTTGTAGTTTAAGAGCTGGAAATAGTGCAGCAGGTTATCCTGATGAAGCAGACCGTAGGTGTCTACAAGGGACATCGCATACGGTTCCAGATCGTTGACAAGGTCAACCAGATCCAGAAGCTCACGGTCGGAGTAGCTGGTGATCGAAACCGCCTGTGCAAACACTTTGTAGCCCAGTTTTTTGACTTCGTGGCAGAACTGGATCGCCTCATGCATCACATGTTTTTTGAAAATGACGCGGATGCCGTCGATGTAGGACTCAGAACACGGGCTTAAATTAGAAATATCGCAGGTTCCGTAGTCGATCATGGCGACGATCATTGTATTTCCCTTGTCCAGCTTGCCGAAAATCTGATCGGCACACTGGGTTGTCGGCATGATCGTGCGGTTGCGGTCGAAAGTGCGGCGGTCATCCAGAAAACCAACTTCCAGAATGTCCACGCCCGCGCTGATCAGACGTTCAAAAATAGTAACAATATTGTCGTGACCGAACTCCCAGTCGTTGACGTAGCCGCCGTCACGGAGAGTGCAGTCGAGTAATTTGACTTGTTTCATGATGTTTGTCCTCTTGTTATGTTTGTAATTTTAAAAATTGACTCCCAGAAACGCCCCGATATCATGCGTATCCTTTGCCGTATAAACCGGCGCATATTCCTGCCATGCCTCCGCGGTATCTGGTCCGAAGCCGTAGGTAACTGCCATAAAATCGACAGCTGCCTCTTTGGCACCTTTTCCGTCGGAAGAGGTATCACCGATAAGAACTGCCTCGGATGGAGACAACTCCAAAGCTTTTAAGCACTTGTGCAGAACGTCAGCCTTCGTCATTTTGCTGGCAAAATCGCTGCCGCAGATGGAGTCACAGAGTTCTGTGAAATGGTAATGTTCCAGCAGAGTCAGCGCATAATCTTCACGTTTCAGGGTGGCAACCCCGATCTTGCAGCCCTGTGCGCGGAGTGCGCGGATCAGGTCTTTGATACCGGCGTATGGCTCGGCTTTCAGCAGGTCGTGATCCTTGTACTGGGTGCGGAAAATCTCGGTTGCGTGGTTCGCGGCGTCCTCGTCCAGTCCATAGAGGCGGATGAGCGACAGCTTGACGGGCGGTCCGATAAAGGTGCGGAGTGTCGCCTCGTCGAGGGCAGGTTTTCCAAGTGCTTCTACCGTGTGACGTACGCTCGCAAAGACGCCTTCGGATGTATCGAGCAGCGTGCCGTCGAGGTCGAAGATCACGCCGCGGTATGTTTTCTTATTCATAGGGTGCTAGTCCTCCTGTGTAAAATCGCCTGTACTGTTTCAAGGTCGGCGGGGGTGTCTACGGAAAGCGTATATCCGCAGATGGGAAGAAATAGGATCGTTTTCCTATATTCGAGGAAACGCAGCAAATCCACGCCCTCGATCTGTTCCAGAATGCCCGGTCTGCTCTGGCAGAAGAAATCGAGCGATTCCCGCGTATAAAGCCCGATACTCACAAATTTCCGGGAAGGTTTGTCAAGCGTCCCCTTGCGGAATGGAATTGGCGCACGGGAAATGTAAAGCCCTGTGCCGTCCGGGCGGCAGACCACTTTTATGTTGGATGGATCGGCTGTCTCGGCATCGTTCGGGATATCTGCCATGGCATTGATGAGAAATGGACGTTGTACATTTTCTTTTGAGGTAATAACAGTAAGCGCCTGCTCCATAAAATTTTGCAGAATCTCCGGTGTCAGAAGCGGTTCATCCCCGCCGATCATCGCATAAAAATCAAATTTCCGCGAAGAAGCAGACTTGGAATCTTCCAGAATCGTCACCGCCTCCTGAATGCGGGAGGTCGGATTCTGATGGGAATGGGAGGTAAAAACCGCCTCAAATCCATATGTCTGACAAACAGCAGCAATCTCAGGGCTGTCGGTCGCAGCGTAAACGGCATCAAATACACCGCTGTCCCGCGCCGCCGCGAGAACCCGCACAACCATTGGAATCCCATCAATCTGTTTCAATGCCTTTCCCGGAAAGCGAACCGAATTAAGCCGCGCCGGAATCAGCGCGCAGACCTTTTTTTTCTGTGCTAATCGATTCATAAGACGTTCCTCTGTATGATAAAGCAGTTACATAAAGTAAACTGAACCGTAACGATTCAGGCATACCGATGTGAACCGGATGCTGACCTTTATTATAGAAAAGAAATAGGAGAAATACAAGATAGCATAAGAAAAATGTAAGGAGTTGGGAAAATGCCGTGTCGGCTATGAAAAAAGAAATATGTGTGGTATAATATGACCACTTGACAAGGTATTTTCAGGAGGAAATCAAAATGAAACAGAAACTTTCTAATTATATAGCAGAAAAGCTTCTCGCATCCGGCATCACGGATGTGTTTATGATCACGGGCGGCGGCGCGATGCATCTGGATGACGCGCTGGGGCATCAGGAAGGACTTCACTGCCTCTACAATCATCATGAGCAGGCATGTGCGATGGCAGCGGAGGCGTATGCCCGCATCCACAACAAGATTGCGGCAGTGTGCGTGACGACGGGACCTGGCGGCATCAATGCGATGAACGGCGTTGCGGGCGGATTTCTGGATTCAATCCCGATGTTTGTCATTTCCGGACAGGTGCGTTATGACACGACAGCGCGCAGCACGGGACTTCACCTGCGCGCGATGGGCGATCAGGAGTATGATATCACCAAATCGGTTGCCAATATGACAAAATACTGTGAGATGGTGATCGATCCGATGCGTATCCGCTTCTGTGTGGAAAAAGCCCTGTATCTGGCTTACAACGGTCGTCCGGGTCCTACCTGGCTGGATATTCCGCTGAATGTGCAGGCGGCAATGATCGAGACAGACGATCTGATCGGCTTTGATCCGGAGGATTATGAGGCGGGCGGAACCGGCTGGGCGGCAGAGAGCGCGTCCGAGATTCCGGAGGATACCGCCGGAAAAGGTGAATTTCGTGCAAAACTTCCGGCACGTGTGACGAAGGAGACGGCGCGTGCGATCATCGAGAAAGTCCGCACCTCCAAACGTCCGGTGATCAATGCCGGAAATGGTATCCGTATCGGCGCGGCGCACGATGTTTTCATGCGCGTGGTTGAAAAGCTGGGAATCCCGGTTGTGACCGGCGCGGACAGCATCGACTGTATTTATGACGAACACCCGCTGTACATCGGAAAAGGCGGTAACGTCGGCGATCGCCCGGGCAACTTCGCGATCCAGAATAGCGATCTGGTGCTGTCGCTCGGAAGCCGTCTGAGTTTTCGCCAGGTCGGTTACCGTTTTACTACCTGGGCGCGCGAGGCGTATGTGATTGTGAATGATATCGATGCAGAAGAGCTGAAAAAGCCTACTCTGCATGTGGACATGCCGGTTCACGCGGATGTGAAGGATCTTCTGACCGTGATGGACGAGGTTCTTTCGGAGGAAGGAAAAGCGGACGGCGCGGCTTCGATGACGCAGGAGTACAAGGACGCGCAGGCAGAGTGGCTGCGTATCTGCCAGGGCTGGAAGCATGATTATCCGGTGGTTCTGCCGAAGCACATGAACGGCGGCACGGAGACAGAGGCAAACGTATATGCATTTGCGTATGAGATGAGCCGCCGTTTAAATGAGAACCAGATCGTGGTTGTGGGGAATGGATCTGCAAATGTTGTGTGTGGACACGCAAATATTGTGAAAAAGGGACAGAGATTTATCTCGAACTCCGGCATCGCTTCGATGGGCTACGGACTTCCGGCATCGATCGGCGCGTGCGTGGCAGATCACAGCCAGGATATTATCCTGATCACCGGAGACGGCAGTATTCAGATGAATTTACAGGAGCTTGAGACAGTTGTCAGCCACCGGATGCCGATCAAGATCTTCATTATCAATAACGGCGGTTACCATTCCATCCGCCAGACCCAGAAGAATTTCTTCGGCGAGCCGCTCATCGGTATCGGCGTGGACAGCGGCGATCTTGGATTCCCGAGTATGGAAAAGCTGGCGTGGGCGTATGGATTCCCATATGTATCGATTCATGGAAACAAGGAGCTGGGCGAGAAGGTAGAAGAAACACTGGCGATGGACGGCCCGGTGATCTGCGAGGTGTTTGTAACGCTGGATCAGAACTTTGAGCCAAAGTCCGCGGCGAAGAGACTGCCGGACGGAACGCTTGTATCGCCGCCGCTGGAGGATCTGTCCCCATTCCTGCCGGACGAGGAGATGGACCGTATCATGCTGATTCCGCGTATTAAAAAATAGTAAAGGAAACGATAGAATGAAGATAGTTGTCACAGGTGCCACCAGCTTTGTAGGTCTGGGGGCGGTGCGCGAGCTGTTACATCGCGGACATCAGGTATACGCCGTACTGCGGGAGCATTCGACGAAAGCGGATCTGCTGCGGGAAAATGGAAAATTTCCGCAGGGACTCACGATTTTGGAGGAGGATCTGGGGAATCTCTCGAAACTGCCGGAACGGATTCCGGGCGGATGCGATGTGTTTCTCCATATGGGCTGGCGCGGTGCAGGGAGTGATTCACGGAAAAATGAGTCAGTCCAGAAGGAGAGCGTGCAGGACGCGCTGAATGCCGTCCGCGTGGCGAAAGACCTCGGGTGCCGGCGGTTTCTCTTTACAGGTTCGCAGGCGGAGTATGGCGTCAAGAGCGAGCTGACAGACGAGGAGACGGTCTGCGAGCCGACCTCCCCGTATGGATGTGCGAAACTGGCAGTCCGGCAGCAGGCGGAAGTGCTCTGCCGGGAACTGGGACTGGATTACGGGCATGCACGGATTTTCAGTACGTATGGACCGGGCGATCATCCGTGGTCGCTTCTTTCCTCCTGTGTCCGGGTCTTCCGGGCAGGGGAGAAGATGACGATGACCGCCTGCACGCAGCTCTGGAACTTCATGTATATTGACGATGCGGGGCGCGCCCTGGCGGATCTGGCAGAATATGCGGGAAATCTCACGGATCACGGATGTGTCTACAATCTGGGCGGTCCGATGGATGAGACAGGACCGCTGCGCGGGTTTGTCGAGACGGTCTATGAGCTGTGCGGCAGGCAGGGCAGCATGGAATTTGGCGTCCGCCCGCCGAATGCAGAGGGAATCGTCAATCTGATCCCGGATATCCGCAAGATGGAGCGGGTGGTTGGCTGGAAGCCACAGGTATATTTTGAAGAAGGAATGAAGAGAATTCTAGCTTTTCAGAAATGATTTTTCTGCCCTCTGTGCAGAGTGACGGGAGAGAATGGTAAATATTTGGACATATTTTATCAGTTTATGCCAAGTAAATAGCGAAGCAGCCAAAAATCGTTAAGAAAATTGTAGGTTGTCAAAAGAGAGAAAGACGTTTAAAATAAAGGCAGTATAGCCGAAGCGGCTTTCTCTTTTTTTTGTGTTCGAAATTTGGTGGAACGAAACAGAAGAGTTCAAACAAAAAGCAAATTAATAGGAATCAGAAAAGTATGAAAAAAATCAGTATATTAATTCCCTGCTACAACGAGGAAGAGAATGTAGGTCCGATCAGCGAGGCAGTTGTGGAGACGCTGGAGCGCGAACTGCCGGAATATGACTACGAGCTTGTCTTTATCGACAATGATTCGACGGACCAGACGCGCCCGATTCTTCGCAAGATCTGCAGCGAGAATCCACGGATCAAGGCAATTTTTAATGCCAAAAACTTTGGACAGTTCAATTCCCCGTATTATGGAATGTTACAGTGTACCGGCGACTGTGTGATCAGCATGGTGGCAGATTTTCAGGATCCGGTCGATATGATCCCGAAATATGTCCATGAGTGGGAAAATGGCTACAAGATTGTCATCGGCATCAAGACGGGAAGCAAGGAAAACCCGATCATGTATGCGCTGAGGAGCTGCTATTACAAGATGATAAAGAAACTCTCCGATGTCGAGCAGATTGAGCATTTTACCGGTTCGGGTCTGTATGACCGCGATTTTATTGAGATTCTGCGGGAGCTTGACGATCCGACGCCGTTTCTGCGCGGAATCGTGGCGGAGCTTGGTTATAAGCGCAAGGAGATCCCATATATCCAGCCGCAGCGCCGCGCAGGCAAGACACACAACAATTTTTACCGGCTCTACGATGCTGCGATGCTCAGTGTGACCTCCTATACGAAGGTCGGTCTGCGCCTGGCGACGATCTTTGGAAGTATCTGCGCGGCGATCAGTATGATCGTGGCGATTGTATATCTGGTGATGAAACTGCTTCACTGGTATGATTTTCCGGCTGGTATGGCGCCGGTTCTGATTGGAATGTGCTTTTTAGGGTCGGTTCAAATCTTTTTCATTGGTCTGGTGGGAGAGTATATTTTATCGATCAATTCGAGAGTCATGAAGCGTCCGCTGGTAGTGGAGGAAGAGCGGCTGAATTTTGATACACCGGTGAAAAAAGTTGGGGGCAAACAGCATGAAATGTAATGTCGATGTAGTTCGGATTCGTGAAAATTCGATTCAGCTCAATGGCTGGGCGATCGGAAAGACGCCGGAAACGGAGATCACCTATCAGGTTGAAGATGGGGCACATCAGCCGATCCGGTTTCAGTATGTGGCGACCCGCCGCGACGACGTCAGCCAGATTTATTTTGGGCGAACGGTAGAAAAAGAGCTTGGATTTGATATCCAGTTCCCGTATGAGCGCGGAAAAGATTATTATCTGATCGCAAAAGGCGAGGGACGAAAAATCCGCATTAAATATAATGAAGAACTGATCCGCAAGCGCAGCAGTGTGGCGCACAAGCGGATGCAGAAGATCCGCGATCTGATGAACATGGAGACTGTGCGGGTCTGTCTGGATTTCTGGAAGGAAAATGGTCTGAAAGCCCTGCTGGTAAAATCCAAGCACAAACTGCAGGGAATTGACAATGACTACGATTACGGCGAGTGGTATTCACTGACGAAGCCGACGGCGGAGGAGCTGGAGGAGCAGAGGAAAAAGGTGTTTGACGCGCCGGTTAAATTCTCGATTGTGATTCCGGCATTTAAGACACCGGAGCGATTCCTGCGGGAAATGCTGGATTCGATCGCGGAACAGACATACGCAAACTGGGAGGTCTGCGTGGCGGACGGCAGTCCGGCAGGACAAAGCTGCGAGCGGGTGCTGGAGCAGTATGCGAAGAAGGACAGCCGCTTTAAATACGTAATTTTAGGCGAAAATAAGGGCATTTCCGGCAATACGAATGCAGCAATGGATATGGCGACCGGCGATTATATCGTGCTGGCAGACCATGACGATAAGCTGACACCGAATGCTCTCTATGAGTGTGCGAAACTGTTACAGGAACATCCGGGATGTGACTGCTTCTATTCGGATGAGGATAAGCTGGATATGGACGGCGGCGCTTTGTTTGATCCGCATTTTAAGCCGGATTTCAATATCGATCTGCTCTGCAGCGTCAACTATATCTGCCATCTGTTTGTAGTCAGCCACGATCTGGCAGCGCAGGTGGGCGGCTTCCGTCAGGAATACGACGGAGCGCAGGATTATGACTTCATTTTCCGTTGTACGGAGAAGGCGAAGGAGATCCGCCATATCCCGAAGGTGCTGTATCACTGGCGCTGCCACAAGGATTCGACAGCGAGCAACCCGGAGAGCAAGCTGTACGCATTTGATGCGGGTGCGCGCGCGATCATGGATCATTATAAACGCGTCGGTATCGAGGCGGAGCGCGTGGAAAAAGGTGTGGACTACGGCATTTATCACTCTGTATATAAAATTCAGGGGGAACCGCTGGTATCGATCATCATTCCGAACAAGGATCACCATACGGATCTGGATCTATGCCTGCGGGCGATTGAGACGCGGGCAACGTACCGCAATGTTGAGTTTATCATTGTAGAGAACAACAGCACGGAGAAGGAAACCTTTGAATACTATGAAAAGATTCAGAAGGAATTTTCCAATGTCCATGTGGTAACCTGGGAGCGCGAGTTTAACTATTCGGCGATCAACAACTTCGGCGTGACCTTCGCAAAGGGCGAATATCTGCTGTTTTTAAATAATGATACCGAGCTGATTGCGGAGAATTTCATCGAGGAGATGCTGGGACTGTGCCAGCGGGAGGACGTCGGCGCAGTTGGCGCGAGACTGCTCTATCAGGATGATACGATCCAGCATGCGGGCGTCGTGATTGGTTTCGGCGGCATCGCAGGGCATACGTTTATCGGGCTTCATAAGGCGGAAAACAGCTATTTCCACCGTGCGATGAGTACACAGGATTACAGCGCTGTGACGGCAGCGTGCCTGATGACAAAGAAAGCGCTCTTTGATGAAGTCGGCGGCTTTACGGAGAAGCTGGCGGTCGCATTTAACGATATCGATTATTGCATGAAAGTGCGGGCATCAAATCATTTAGTGGTTTACAATCCGTACGCATTGCTGTATCATTATGAGTCGAAGTCAAGAGGACTGGAGGATACGCCGGAGAAGGTGGCACGTTTTAACAGGGAGATCAAGATTTTCTCGGAGCGCTGGCCGGAGATCCTTAAAGATGGAGATCCTTACTACAATCCGAACCTGACGCTGCGGAAGTCCAATTTCGCCCTCAGGGATCTGAAAAAAGAGAAAATCGGAGAACCGTATCATCTGGAGGTATAACCCGGGATGGAGATTACAACGACAATTATTATTCCCAATTATAATGGGTTGAAATTTATGGACGAATGCATCCGTTCACTGAATGCACAGACGTATCCGAATTTCCGGACACTGGTGGTGGACAACGGTTCGACGGACGGAAGCGTGGAGTGGCTGAAGGAACATCAGATCGATACGATTTTCCTGCCGGAAAACACGGGATTTTCCGGTGCAGTCAACGTCGGAATCAAGGCGGCAGACACACCGTATGTGCTGCTTTTAAATAATGACGTTCGGGTGGACGAGTATTTCGTGGCGGAGATGGTGCGTGCGATCGGTCAGTCGGAGCGCATCTTTTCCGTCAGCAGCCGGATGATCCAGATGTACCATCCGGACAGGCTGGATGATGCAGGCGATATGTATTCCCTGCTTGGCTGGGCGTACCAGCGCGGCGTGGGACGGGATCTTACGCATTACCGCCGTTCAAGCCGGGTATTCTCAGCGTGCGCGGGCGCAGCGATCTACCGGAGAGAGGTATTTGAGGAGATAGGCTATTTCGATGAGATGCATTTTGCCTATCTGGAAGATATTGATGTGGGATATAGAGCCCGGATTGCGGGTTATGACAATATATACTGCCCGGCGGCGCTGGTATGGCACGTCGGAAGCGGAACCAGCGGTTCCAAGTACAATTCATTCAAGGTTAAGCTGGCGGCACGCAACAATGTGTATCTGAATTATAAAAATATGCCGTGCTTACAGCTTATCATAAATGCGATTCCGATCGCAGCGGGGATTTTCGTGAAATATTCATTTTTCAGGAAAAGCGGGTTTGGAAAAGATTATCTGGAAGGTCTGAAAGAAGGCATACGGACGGCAAAGAAGTGTAAAAAAGTGGCGTACCGCCCGGAACGGCTTAAAAATTATCTGGCGATAGAGCTGGAACTTTTAGCCGGGACATTTCTCTATGTCTATGAATTTGCTGTGAGACAGATCGAGAAAAAAGCAGCATCTGATAAATCGTGAGGAAAAGGTTAGAGTTGTTACTGGGCACGTATGAGTGGACAGTAACTTAGAGTTTGCGCGATGTGTGAACGGTCATGGTTTAGCAGATGCAACACGGAGAAAGGCTGCTTATCAGACAATGTCTGAGCGGCAGCAAGCAAGTGAAAGATGAGGTAGCTTATGAATTATGAGGATGATGAGCTGGAGCGCATGAGGGCGCGCCGCGAGGGCAGAAGCAGCCGTGCCAGTCAGGCAGGGTATTCTTCGCGCGGCAGTTCTGCTTCCGGCACCAGCCGCAGAAGAGTCAGCAGTACAGTCGAAAATAGCCAGAGAAAAGGTGAGGCGGGCAGCAGTTCAGTACGTTCCGGCTACAGCGGTCCTAAGAGCGCTGGAAGTGGAAAAAAGAGTTCGGGACGCCGCGGCAGCCATTACCGTAAATCGGCGCGCCACAGAAAGCATATGATCATTGCGGCGGAGATTGTCGTGATTATATTGATGATTCTGGGCGGTGCGTTCTGGTATATGTATCACAGAACCTTCGGTTCTATGCAGAAGATTGATTTCAACGAGGACCAGGTTAAGAACGTCAACCTGTCCCAGGAACAGATCGATGATATGAAGGGCTACATGACCGTGGCGTGCTTCGGTGTCGATTCGCGAAGTCAGCACGGGCAGATGAATGTCGGAAAAGGTACGAACGCGGATGTCAACATGATTGCCAATATCAATCTGGAGACGGGTGAGATCCGCCTTGTATCGGTATTCCGGGACAGTTATCTGAATATCAACGATAAAAACTCTTATAATAAGATCAACGCCGCTTACGCACAGGGCGGTCCGGAGCAGGCAGTTAAGGCGCTGAATAAGAACCTGGGTCTTAACATTACCCAGTATGCGACGTTCAACTGGAAAGCGGTTGCGGATGCCATCAACATTCTGGGCGGTGTAGATGTCGAGCTGAGCGATGCAGAGTTCTCCTGGATCAATGCCTTCATCACGGAGACCGTAAAGGAGACTGGTATCGGTTCTCATCAGCTGACCCATGCGGGCAATGTACATCTGGATGGTATCCAGGCAGTTGCATACGGACGTATCCGTTATTCAGATACGGACTATGCGCGTACCGAGCGTCAGAGAATTATTCTTCAGAAAGCCTTTGATAAGGCAAAAAATGCAGACTGGGCGACACTCAACTGTCTGATTCAGACGATCATGCCGCAGCTTGCAACCAATGTTGATATTACGGATTTGATTCCGCTGGCACGCAATATCGCGAAGTTCCATATCGGTGAGACCGCCGGATTCCCGGCAGCCAGAGGCGAGCAGGATGTTGGAAAGATCGGCGACTGCGTTATCCCGCAGACACTGGAGTACAACGTAAAAGAGCTTCATAAGTTCCTGTTTGATGAGGAAGATTATCAGGTTCCGTCCAATGTCAAGGAGTATAGCAACCATATCGCGCAGGTAACAGGTCTTACGACGAATGCGAAGCTGATCGGTCATGTTCCGGTCGATCAGGGTGTCAGCGCCCAGACGTTTATCAAGAAACGGGCGAGCCGGATTGCCGCGCAGGCAGCGGCGAAGGATGCCGCTAAGAAGTCATCGACGAGTGCTTCGGACGAGTCGGATGACGAGAGCGGGGATGAGACCAAGAAGGGCGAGAGCGAGAGCTCGATCGGATTGGACGAGATCTTTGATCCGGATGAAGACTGGATTGACTGGGAGGAAGAAGAGTCGAAGAGCAACAGCAGTAAGGGACCAGGAACAACGACGACTCCCGGCAAGAAAAATCATACGGATAAGACAACCGAGGCGGATGATTCTTTATCCGGACCAGGCAGCACATCGGAGACGAAGTCTTCCATTGCAAAACCGGGATCTACAACCACAACGGCGGCAGAGACATCGGCATCCAGTGAAAAGACTTCTCCGGGTGCGTCGGATAATTCCGGTGTGAAAAGTCCGGTCACAGAGATTCAGGAACCGGGGGATTCCGGAAACAGCGATGCAGCAGGCCCCGGCGGTCCGGCAGGTCCGGGAGCTTAATCTGAATTCAGGTGATATACTATGATAAAAGATAACCAGAAACGGCTGAACCATTTCCACGTAGTGCTGGACGCATGTGTCATTGCATGCGCCTACGCACTTGCGTGGTTTATCGTCAATGGAACGTCGTGGTTTAATGTAACAGGGCATAATAAGAGCGCAATGGCAGTCGTCTATCTGGCGGCTGGAGTTCTTATTGTACCGTTTTATTTGATTTTATACGCATTTTTTCATCTTTACACGCCCAAACGGGTTCAGGGAAGACGGGTGGAGTTAGCCAATATTTTTAAGGCGAACATCATCGGTCTTTTGGTGATCTCACTGATGCTTTACCTGGGCGGTAAAAATGAGTATTTCCACAACTTCTCCCGTCCGATGGTATTTTTGTTTTTTGGCATCAATCTCTTTGCTGAGATTCTGATGCGGAATATCCTGCGGATAGCGCTTCGGTCGATGCGGTCGAAGGGATATAACCAGAAGCATCTGCTTCTGGTCGGTTACAGCCGGGCAGCGGAAGGATTTATTGACCGTGTGAATGTCAACCCGGAGTGGGGCTATAAAATTCGCGGTATTCTGGATGACCATGAGGAGTGGGGCAAAGAATATAAGGGAGTGCGCGTGATCGGCAAAATTGACGATCTGGATACGATTCTGGCGCTCAATACGCTGGATGAGATCGCGATCACCCTGAGCATCCAGGAGTATGGAAAACTGGAAAAAATCGTGGCAGGCTGTGAAAAATCGGGTGTGCATACGAAATTTATCCCGGATTATTATAACTTTATCCCGACCCGTCCGTTTATGGAGGATCTGCAGGGACTTCCGGTGATCCACATCCGCCATGTGCCGCTCACGAATCTGCTCAACGCAACGATGAAGCGGACGATGGATCTGGTCGGCGGCATGATGGCGCTCATCCTGTTTTCACCGGTGATGCTGGTGACGGCGATTCTTATAAAGGCGACTTCGCCGGGACCGGTCATTTTCTGTCAGGAGCGGGTGGGACTTCACAATAAGCCGTTTAAGATGTATAAGTTCCGCTCGATGGCGGTACAGTCGGCGGCAAAGGAGAAAAGCCAGTGGACGACGCCGGGAGACCCGCGTGTGACTCCGATTGGAAGATTTATCCGGAAGACGAGCATTGACGAGCTTCCGCAGCTGTTTAATGTTCTGAAGGGCGATATGAGCCTGGTTGGACCGCGCCCGGAACGCCCGTTTTTCGTTGAAAAATTCAAGGAAGAGATTCCGCGTTATATGATCAAACACCAGGTGCGTCCGGGAATGACCGGATGGGCACAGGTCAATGGTTACCGGGGCGATACCTCGATCACGAAGCGGATTGAGCATGATCTGTATTACATCGAGAACTGGACGCTGGGATTTGATTTTAAAATCATGTTTTTGACGGTTTTTAAGGGCTTTATAAATAAAAACGCGTATTGATGAGGAAAACCACATGGGATATGAAGAAGAAAGAGATAGGTCAGGACACCGCCGGAGCCGACGGGCAAAACCGTCGGAGATGGAAGACGATGGTCTGACACTGATCACGGATTCATTTACGGAACGCCGGGAGGACGGATCCCACCGGAGCGGAGATAGAAGCCGAAGTGGTCAGAAAGCGACAAAGAGGGGACAGACGCAGCCTGGCAGCAGCCGGGAGAGCCGGAATCAGGAGAAAACCCGGACCATGAACCGGTCGGATATTTACGCCGACCCGGTTAAATTGAAAGCGCGCCGGAAAAAGAAGCGGAAGATATGGTTTATTCTTCTGGAGATTGCAGTGCTGATCGGGATTCTCTGCTTTGCGGGATATTCGTATATCAGCAGCCGTCTGGATCTGATGCAGCGGCTTCCGTGGAACCCGGATGAGATCAAAAACGTCGAGATTTCGGAGGAGAAGCAGGAGCAGATGAGCGGTTATTGGACGATCGCGGTTTTCGGTGTGGATAGCCGTAACTCATCGGTCGGAAAGGGCAATAACTCGGATGTCAATATTCTCTGCAACATCGATCAGGGAACCGGTGAGATACGTCTGGTTTCGGTGTACCGGGATTCATATTTAAATATCAGCGACAAGAATACCTACAACAAAATCAACGCCGCTTATATGCAGGGCGGACCGGAGCAGGTTGTCAAGGCGCTCAATAGGAACCTGGATATCGATATTGACGATTATGCGACCTTTAACTGGAAAGCCGTTGCAGATGCGATCAACATTCTGGGCGGCATTGACGTGGAGATCACGAAATCAGAGTTTTATTATATCAATGCGTTCATTTCTGAGACGGTCAAGGCGACCGGCGTCGCTTCGACCCAGCTTAAATCAGCGGGCATGAACCATCTGGACGGTGTGCAGGCGGTTGCATATGGGCGTCTCCGTCTGATGGATACGGACTATGCCCGTACCGAACGGCAGAGAAAGGTTATTTCCCTCGCGTTTGAGAAGATGAAAAAAGCAGATTGGGCGACGATCAACAATATTGTGCAGACGGTATTTCCACAGGTGGCGACCAGCATCGAGATCAATGATCTGTTGAAGATAGGACGAAATATTACGCGTTATCATCTGACCGAGACGACCGGTTTCCCGTCGGAGTTGAGGGAAAAGAAGATGGGACGCAAGGGTGCCTGCGTCATCCCGCAGACGCTGGAGAGCAATGTCATCGAGCTGCATCATTTCCTGTTTGGCGATGAGGAATACACGCCGACTGAGACGGTCCGGACGATCAGTCAGAAAATTGTATCAGATACAGGCGTTCATGGCACGAAACAGGCAGAAACGAAGGCATTGCCGAAGACGACCGAGGCGACGACAATTTCCATCCTGGATCCGACGCAGGAGAGCGGCGCGGACGAAAGCCAGGAAGCCGGGAGCGGCATCGACGAGTCGGAGAAAGAGAACGGTAATGCTTCGGAAACACAGGAGAATGACGTTTCTGAGCAGGAAAGCCGTCCGGACGGTACGCATGCATCAAAGGAAAATGTGCGGGAGAGCAGTGAGGCAGAGTCTGGCGGTTCTTCGCCGGCATTTCCGGGCGGAAATTCTGGCACCGGCGAGACGGAGAATGACAGAAAAAAACCTTCCGGCAGCGGTTCTCCGAATGGAAGCAGTGCACCGGGAAGTAAGACGGATGCGGGAATCATCATTGAGTGATGAGAGAGTGTGAAACGGAGGAAATGCTTTGAATTTAGATGGTTTGTACCGGATGCAGGGAATGTTATTTTCCCTGATGATTCTGGGTGCATTCTTAAAGAAGAAGGGAATTATCACGGATGAGGGAAAAAGGGTCATTGCGGATCTGGTCATCTTTGTGACGCTTCCCTGCAGTATCATCGAGTCATTTGAAGTAGAACTGAGCATGGATATCTTAAAGAGCAGCGCACAGGCGCTGCTCGTCTCGTGTATGGTTCAGGTGGCTTGTTATATCTTAAATATGGTACTGTACCCGGGTGTGGGAGAGGAAAAGAAGAAGGTCCTCAAATACGCGACGATGGCGTCCAATGCCGGGATTCTGGGAAATCCGGTGGCGGAGGGCATCTTCGGCTCGATGGGGCTTTTCTACGCCTCTTTTTACCTGATTCCGCAGAGAACTGCGATGTGGTCGCTGGGAATGACGTATTTTACGAAGGCGCCGGATCGGAAGACGCTGATTAAAAAGATATGCACGCATCCGTGTATTGTCTCCGTATTCATCGGCTTTGTGCTGATGCTTTTGCAGATGCAGATTCCGGGATTCCTGGGAGATACGGTACATAGCTTAAACAAGGCAAACACGGCAGTCTCCATGATTTTTGTCGGAACCGTTCTGGCGGAGGCAGATATGAAGACGATGATCACGCCACTCAGCTGCTACTATGCCGCCGTGCGCCTGATCCTGATCCCGGCGCTTGTGTGGATCGGCTGCCTCCTGTTCCATATTGACACGCTGGTGATGGGGATTTCTGTGGTGCTGGCAGCGATGCCGGCAGCAAGCACGACGGCGATTCTTGCCGCGAAATATGGCGGGGATGAAGTCTTTGCGACGAAGTGCGTGGTATTTACGACGCTGCTTTCGATGGTGTCGGCACCGGTTTGGTGTATGGTGCTGCAGCGGTAATCCCTTATGAGTTCGTATTTCTATAAAGGGGGTTTCGCTTGCATTGGATGAAAGGATATGTTATATTAGGGATAGAAAAAGGAAAAGCCAGAGGAGCGGCTTACCTGAATAAATTAAATAACTGTTTTATTAACAGCCGTCATTATTGCAGTAATGGCGGCTATTTTCGTTTTCCCTTGAAAATTGTATAACACAATCCAACAAGGGCGCAAATGAATATTCCAATCTGAATCAAATCAGAGTATGTAACATACATTGGCAATGCCCTCCTTTCTTTCGTCTGGAGGGTTAGATTTGTGCCTCGTTCCAGTCTTTGATAAACAAGCTTTGCTGAAATCTAGCAACCCTCCGATAACAGAGGGTAAGCCGCCTGGCTCTCTGGTTTTTCCATGTACGAAGTATATCATAATTTATCAGAACAGACAATGATAAAACGAAACAAATCCCCCTCAGATTGCTCTGAGAGAATTTGCAGATTCATGATTTATAATAGCAGTTCATATTGCTTGGTTATAGTCTTACAAACATTCTGTAATTTTACTTCTCATCCACAACCTGGAAAATGTAGAACTTCAGATAATAGGACGTCTCATCCCCCGCCCACAGAATCGGATGGTCGGCTGCCTGGGTGCGGTATTCGATCTGGCGCAGGCGGCGGTGGGCGCTGCGGGCTGCCTCCTGAATCGCCTTTGTGAAGAGTTCCGGCGTCATGAAATGGGAGCAGGAGCAGGTGGCGAAGTAGCCGCCGTCTTTTACCAGACGCAGACCGCGAATATTGATCTCGCGGTAGCCCTTGATGGCATTTTTGACCGAGCTGCGGGATTTTGTGAAGGCAGGCGGATCGAGGATCACGACGTCAAATTGCTCACCTTTTGCCTCTAATTCCGGAAGCAGGTCAAAGACATCCGCGCACTGAAAGGTGGTAGTGCCGGAAACACCGTTTAACTCTGCATTTTCACGCGCCTGTGCGACGGCAAGTTCGGACGCATCCACGCCGATGACCTCTTTGGCGCCGGAGACGGCTGCATTTAAGGCAAAGGAGCCGGTGTGGGTAAAACAGTCCAGAACGCGTTTGCCCGGGCAGAGACGCTGGATTGCCAGACGGTTGTATTTCTGGTCGAGGAAAAAGCCAGTTTTCTGCCCGTCCTTGACATCTACCAGATAGCGGACACCATTTTCAACGATCTCTACTTTTGTATCAAATGGTTCCCCGATAAAGCCTTTATAGCGCTCCATGCCCTCCTGTAAGCGGACCTTAGCGTCGCTGCGCTCGTAAATACCGCGGATATGAATGCCGTCTTCCTCAAGCACCTTGACGAGTTTTTCCAGAATCAGCGGTTTCAGACGGTCGATACCGAGCGCCAGGGATTCAACGACCAGCACATCGGAAAATTTGTCGATCACGATGCCCGGAAGGAAATCTGCTTCGCCGAAAATCAGGCGGCAGCTGCTGGTATCAACTGTCTGACGGCGGTATTCCCAGGCATTGCGGACGCGCATTTCGATAAAAGCATCGTCGATGACAGTATCCTTTTTGCGGGAAAGCATCCGCACGGTAAGCTTGGAGCGGGTGTTGATAAAACCACATCCGAGCGGATAACCGTCAAAATCTTCGACACGAAGGATATCGCCATTTTCAAATTCGCCCTCAATTCGTTCAATTTCATTATCATAGATCCACATACCGCCGGCTTTCAGGGAACGAGCCTCGCCTTTGCGGATATGGACAACTGCCTGTGTATTCATCATGGATGTAACAGTCCTTTCATATAAAATGTAAAATTCGTTTCTTTCATTAAGTATACAAGAGGAGAGAAGGACTGACAAGTGAAAACCGAGAGATGTTTTTGACTTCACAGATTTATGATTTTATTTTCACAATTACATCACAAATAACTGATAGACTATCTCATGTAAACAGAGAGAGGGCAGAAAGCCTGAGACAGAATATAAGAGTATGAACAATCCGCTGCGGGAAGGTTCGCAAAATGGACAGTACGCAGCTGTGATTCCTGAGAACAGGAGGTATGAATATATGTATGACGAGAATGAAAGAAATGAGAGACACGATCAGGATGTAGATTATACGGAGGGCGCTTATTCGGACAGCGCTTATGAGGAAAAGAATAACGATACTGCTAAAAAAGAAGAAACTTCCGATTATGGCGGTTATCATGATTCCCGTTACCGGGGCAGTCTCGATGGAGAACCGGAGGCAGCAGCCGGAGCAGATCCGAAAGAGAATGCAGAGAAGCAGCCGGAACGCAGCTATATTCCGGAAGAACGGAGTGGCCGGGGACATGGCTCTAAGAATACTGGTAAGAAAATTGCGGCACTTGTGATGTCGGGCATTCTGTTTGGCTGTGTGGCAGGCGGAACCATGGTTGGCGTGAATGCACTTTCAAACCGGCTTCTTCCGGGTGAGGCTACACAGGAAACGATCGGTCAGGTTTCCCAGGAGACACAGGCAGATGCGGGCACTAAAACGCAGGCCTCCATTGGCAACGATGTTTCTTCGATTGTAGAGAAAGCGATGCCGTCCGTTGTAGCGATCAACAACAAGATGATTTATACACAGGACAACTGGCTGTTTGGTCAGCAGCAGTACGAGGTGCCGAGCAGCGGTTCAGGAATCATTGCCGGACAGAATGACACGGAACTTCTGATTATTACCAATAACCATGTCGTTGAAGATTCCGAGGAACTTTCGGTTACCTTTATTGATAACCAGAGCGTTAAGGCAGCGGTCAAAGGTACTGATTCCGATTCGGATCTGGCAGTCATTGCCGTACAGCTTTCGGATATACCGGAAGAAACGAGAAAACAGATTAAGGCAGCCGATCTGGGCGATTCTGATTCCCTGAAGCTGGGACAGGGTGTTGTGGCAATCGGTAACGCACTGGGACAGGGGCAGTCGGTTACCGTCGGTTATGTCAGCGCTTTAAATAAAAAGCTAACCATCAACGACGTAGAGCGGACACTTCTGCAGGTCGATGCGGCGATCAACCCAGGCAACAGCGGCGGCGCACTTTTAAATATGAACGGTGAAGTTATCGGCATCAATGCGGCGAAGTATTCGGACACCAGTGTTGAGGGCATCGGCTATGCGATCCCGATTTCACAGGCAAAGGATATTATCAGCGACCTGATGACGAAGACGACGAAGGTAGCTGTCGATGAGAATGAGCAGGGATATCTGGGAATCCAGCTTCAGAATATCGACAGCCAGATGGCGCAGGCGTATGGCATGCCGGAAGGTATCTATGTATACAAGATTGTTGCGGGCGGCGCGGCATCCAAGTCGGATCTGCGGGAGCGTGATATTATCACCAAGTTTGACGGTGAAAAGGTAAAGAATGGTGATGATCTCAAGAAACTGCTGACTTACTATAAGGCAGGTTCCACCGTTACCATGACGGTACAGAGTCTGGAAAATGGCAAATATGTCGAGAGAAACGTACAGATTACACTGGGCTCCAAGAGCGATATGCCGCAGAGCCAGGATAGCCAGAACGAGAGTCGGAGTGAATCACAGGCAAGTCCGCAGAGAAAACTGGGAAGATAGAAAATATCCCATCAGCGAAGTGGGCTGGAATGGATATTTGCCCGTAACGGTGAAGATACGGAACTGTTGCGAAGCGGAAATGAATAAAATCAGGAAGATATAGAAAAGAAGGCAGGTGAACCGCCGGTAGATCCTCTTGTAATCAGAGAGGGCGGTGATTCATCTGTCTTTTTGTTTCATAGGAAATTTTTTATTTTAAAAACGAAATGACGGCTGCTGTTATGATTTACGTTTTTCACAAGCTATGATAAAATGAAAAGGTGCTTTTAGATTGGAGGAAATATAAAAATATGAGTGATAACCAGAATATAGATACGACAACCAATATAAACGAAACAGATACAAATAAAACCAGTACAGATCATTCGGATGATTACGAGAAAATCTGCTACGTCTGCCGCCGCCCGGAGAGCAAGGCGGGAGAGATGATCACGATGCCGGGCGGGATGAATTTCTGCCATGAGTGTATGCAGAAAGCATTTGACTCGATTTCCAAGTCGGGCATGGACTTTTCCAAGCTTCAAAATATGCCGTTTATGAACATGAATCTCAATGATTTTGCGGGCATGCAGGTGCCGAATACAGAGATTCCAGAGAAAAATAAGCTCAAGAAAAAGAGCAAGGCAAAAGACGCGGAGAAATTTCTGACGATGAAGGATGTTCCGGCACCGCACCAGATCAAGGCGAAGCTGGATGCGTATGTGATCGGGCAGGAGCGGGCGAAACGGGCAGTTTCAGTGGCAGTCTACAACCATTATAAGCGCGTGATTCTCCGGCAGCAGGACGAGCTTCGGGCAAATGAAAATACGGAAGAAAAGGCGGAAAACGCGGCGGCACAGGGAATGCAGATGCAGGGCGGCGAGCCGGAGATTGAGAAATCCAACATCCTGATGCTGGGACCGACCGGAAGCGGAAAAACGTACCTGGTCAAGACGCTGGCGAAGCTTTTGGATGTGCCGCTGGCGATCGCGGATGCGACGGCGCTCACGGAAGCTGGATATATCGGAGATGATATAGAAAGCGTAGTCTCCAAGCTTCTGGCAGCGGCTGGAAATGATGTGGAGAAAGCTGAGCAAGGCATCATTTTCATCGATGAGATCGATAAAATTGCGAAAAAGAAAAATACGATGAGCCGCGATGTCAGCGGTGAGTCGGTACAGCAGGAGCTTTTAAAACTTCTGGAAGGCAGCCAGGTAGAGGTGCCGGTCGGCTCAAACCAGAAGAATGCGCTCACGCCGATGGCGACTGTGGATACGAACAACATCCTGTTTATCTGTGGCGGCGCGTTTCCGGGATTGGATGATATCATCAAGGAGCGCCTGAAAAAGCGTTCCACGATGGGCTTCAACTCCCATTTGAAGGATGAATTTGACAATGATCCGGATATTTTGAGCCAGGTGACAACGGAAGATCTGCGGAATTTTGGCATGATTCCGGAGTTTCTCGGACGTCTGCCGGTGCTTGTGAGCCTGCAGGGGCTGACAAAGGAATTGCTGATGCGGATTCTGAAAGAACCGAAAAATGCGATCCTCAAGCAGTATGAGCGCCTGCTGGCGCTGGATGAGGTCAAACTGGTGTTTGAGGACGATGCACTGGAGTGGATCGCCGAGCGGGCGCTGGAAAAAGATACGGGTGCCCGTGCGCTGCGTGCAATTTTAGAGGATTTTATGATGGATATCATGTATGAGATCCCGAAAGATCCGAATATCGGATCCGTTGTGATCACGCGCCCGTATCTGGAGAAGAAGGGCGGTCCGCGGATAGAGATGCGGGGGTAATAGCTTTTCAGGAGCATGATCGGTGAACGGTGTCATGGATGTGGTGAAAGTTATCGATGTAAGGATCTGGAAAAGCAATTTGTGTGTGAAGAGAAAACAGCAGAAGTTAATTAACTTCTCATGGATAAAAAAGAGTTATATAGGTTTAACGTCCCATACCCCCACTCCCGGCTGGGATATTCGATGGAATTTCGGCGGTCAGCCCCGCGGATCAGAAACGCCTTGGCAATCGAGGTGTTGATCCGCGGGGCTGATGGCGTATAGGCAGACCAGGAGAGCAGGATCGCGGCGGCTCCGGCGGTCATGGCGGCGGCAAATGAGGTTCCGGTTACCTCCTGATAATCGGGAAGCGGGAGCCGGACGCCGGGGGCGGCAAGGTCGGGCTTGATAGCTCCGGTGCGGGTAAATCCGCGGCTGGAATGCAGATAGATCCCGCCCGTCTGGTGGCTGTAGGCGGCGGTGGTGATGATGGCTGCTGTATTGCCCGGATCGGTGATGGTTGTGTCCGGATCCGGGCGCAGAAAGAAGGTTTCATCCGAGATAAAGCCGTGCACCGGCAGCCACATATGATATTCACCCTGAATCGAGAGCGTGTGGTAGACGCGGATTTTCCAGATTCCGGCGGCGGGGGCATCAAAGCGCATCAGGATCAGTTCGCTTCCGGTCGCCAGCTCGGAGCTGGTATAGTTGAGGTGAATGGTCGTTCCTTCCAGAAGAAAGGGAATCCGGCGTTCTTCGTCGCCGGAGAGCCGGATGCGTCCCGTTTCGTCGCCGGAGGGGGATAAAAATCCGACACTGTAAAGCTCCGATTCACGCGCCCACAGTTCCAGCGTAAATCCCCGTTCGCCGGGACCGACCCGCAGTTCCACATCCTCATAGGAGGTGGAAGCAGGAAATACACTGCGAAAATGGTGCCCGCGCCCGGTTTCATTGCCTCCGGCGGCGACCAGAATCTGCCCGCTGGCGCGCGACAGGCTGTTCAGATATAGACCAAGCGGCGAAGTGCCGCTGTGGCTTCCGGTATTGGTGCCAAGACCCAGCAGGATCACAAGGGGCTTTTTCTCCTGTCTGGCAATATAAAGAAGAAACTTGATTCCGAGCATGATGTCGTCCTCCTGAAAGGCGATGGCATCCTCGCGGATCAGAAAAAAATCGCGAAGATAGGTTCTGGCTGGTTTCAAGCGGACAACGACCAGTTCCGATTCCGGCGCCGCCCCGGAGAAAAAAGCATCGGCATCTTCGGAACCGGCGGCGACCAGCGCCATCTGCGTGCCGTGGCGGAGAGGATCCGAGGTGGGGACGATGGAATGCGGATCTTCCGAGCGCAGCGCCTCGTTGATGTGGGAACGCTGGTAGACACTTCCGTAGTGCAGCGCATCGATCGGATCCGGCGTGCTAAGCCCCTCGCCCGGAATCGTCTGATCCCAGATGGCGGCGATGCGCGTGCTTCCATCCGGATCGCGTAACAAGGGATTTGTATAATCGATCCCCGTATCCACAATCCCAATCAGCGTCCCGCGCCCCTTGTTTCCCAGGAATGGCTGTTCTGCGGTCCGGGAAATTCCTGCGCTGTCCAGGCTGGATGTATCTAATATGGTATAAAGATTCGGGATCGAGTCATAGCCATACTGCTGGACTGAGAGCGGCAGCGCCTCCGCTAGAGACCGGTGCCAGATCACATACTCATGATTGACAAAATCATAGCAGCCGGAATCATTTTCCAAAATCTGGTTATAGGTAAAAGGAAAAAAACGTTCGATAAAATCGGCGGTTTGGTTGTCTGGAAGAGAAGAGCAATTCATAGCGTTTTCCATAGAGATTTTTTAGAATTTAAGATAAGATATGCGGTAAAATACGAAAGCTTCCCTATACTCTGTCGGAAAAACTTGTTATAATAAATATAAGTTAGATAATGACATTTATATGAGGAGGTGCCCTTATGAAAAAATACCTGTATATGATAGCTGCCCTGTTCGGCATCGATTATTTCTGCAAGGAAAACATAGAAGCCCAGAAACCGGAAGATTTTCCGCGCGACATGGGAAAAAGCCATGGAAAGATCCGCCTGTACCGCAATCACAACGACGGTTTCTGTTTTGGAGTAAAAAAAGAAAAGAAAGAACTGGTCCGCATGGTGCCGGTTGTCTTTACCTCGGCGGCAGCGGGCATTCTGACATGGTTATTGTGCCGGGACGAAGGCAGAAAAGCCGATCGGATCGGTTTTGCCCTCATCACGGCGGGTGGTTTAAGTAACCTGTATGACCGCCTCAAACGCGGTTATGTGGTAGATTATTTCAGCATCCGGTGTAAATACCTGGAAAAGGTCGTCTTTAATCTGGGAGACTTTTTTATCTTCGCAGGAAGCGCCCTGATCGCAGCCTCCGATCTGCTGGGAGCCGTCCGTGATCTTAGTTCTCCGGCAGAGGCTCACATAAAAGCGCTCCGACTGCCGTGGCGAAAGACGGATGAGGCGGAATGATATAGTCGATTCCAAAGACATCGTGCATCTGATTGAAAATGTCAAAGGTCTTTGCAGCAGGTGCAAGGCTGGCGAGAGAACCGGTCAGGACGACATTCCGGGTGGTGTCCTGGCTGAGAGCCAGGGACGCCATCACACCCACATTTTCATAAATCATATTGAAAAGAGCGGCAGCCAGGTCAGCATCCGAGGCGCCGCTTTTGATTCGCCCAAAATTGGCAGCGGTTAAGTCGGCGGCAAGTCCCGGGACATCTTCCTCCTGCACGTCGGCGATGCGGAGATCTGCCATGGCCTTATTGCCGCGCAGCGCCATCTCTGAGAGGGCAAAAATGTCGGTGACGCCGAGAAAACGCTCCGCCATGCCGGCAAGTGTCCCACCGCCGACGCCGCTTCCGCCCAGATGACGGAAGCCGTTTGTCCTGGAAGCGCGGATAAAGGCAGAGCCGGTTCCAAGGCTGACCACCAGCGCTTCGTCAAGCCCGGACAGGTATAGGCCGCCGTGTCCGATGGCATCCAGCTCCAGGGCATGGATGGTCGGGATGCCGAAGATATTTTCATGGAAATACGTCGAACCGAGCCCGGTCAGGACGATTTTTTCAACATCGTCAAACGAAGCGCCCTGCTGATCCAGGAAACGCCCGAGAACACCGTAAGCCGAGGTGCGCGGGTCATCCGCGTGAACCTGAAGCGTACCAAGCAGAGTGCCATGCTCATCCAGCGCCGCCGCCTTGGTGCTGGAACTGCCGATGTCGATTCCGAGGGATAAATTCATTTGCTTATCTCCTTTATGATATAAAAATAGGATATGGCTGCCAGGGCAGTCGTTCCGTATCTTTTATGACTGTAAGAATTGGATTGTTTTTATAAACATTATAGGGTAAAGTAAAATAAAGTGCAATGGAAGAATGTGGTCCGAATGTTCTTAAAATGATATTTCAAATGGATAACATAAAGATTTATATGTCACGCCCAAGCTTTGTTGAGATTCCGGCAGAGACTGAAATATGCTTTAATGATAAGGAAATAGTGACCGAAAATACGGGATATCAGGCATGGTGGAGCAGAGAGTATGAGGTCCATGTTTAATAAGGAGTTCTTTAAGTGTTCCCAGTTTACGCACATTAACAGATGTACTTTTTCCCTCGTTATTAATATAGCTTTTTGCAATATAAAAAGACTCCGAATTTTTTTGACACAAAAAAAGCAGGTTCTATGCGGCCTGTAAGGTATTTTTCTATTATTCAACTGTCAAACTCCCGGAGATGGCAGAAGAATGGAAATGCAAGCCTGTCTTTATTGACAGAACCTATGAAATACGGTAGAATCAACCTTAAAAAAGAGTAATCCCCTATAAGGGGAGATAGGAGTTGAGTTTTTTGAGTTCTGGTGATGGGATACAGCTATTGATTTTGATACTGCTGCTTTTGATGTCGGCTTTCTTTTCTTCTGCGGAGACGGCGCTGACGACGGTCAACAAGATCCGGGTGCGGACGCTGGCGGAGAATGGCGATAAGCAGGCAGAGTATGTATTAAAGATCATAGAGGATCCGAGTAAAATGCTGAGTGCGATTCTGATCGGCAACAATGTGGTAAACCTGTATGCGTCTTCTCTTGCGACGGTTCTTGCCACCCACATCTGGGGCAACAAGATCGTAGGGATTGCGACGGGCATTCTGACGCTTTTGATCCTGATCTTCGGCGAGATCACGCCGAAGACGGTGGCGACGATACAGGCTGAGCGGATTGCATTTCGGTTCGCCAAAATCATTTATTATATCATGACGGTGCTGACACCGGTCATTTTTGTGGTCAACCAGCTCTCGTTTTTAGTGTTGAAGCTGCTTCGCGTGGATGTGAAGGCAAAGGGCGAGTCCATCACGGAGGATGAGCTGCGGACGATCGTGGAGGTCAGCCACGAAGAGGGCGTCATCGAGTCCGAAGAGAAGAAGATGATCAACAATGTGTTTGATTTCGGGGACGCCGTGGCGCGCGATGTCATGCTTCCGAAGGTCAACATGACGTTTGTGGACGTGGATGCGACGTATGACGAGCTGATGGAGGTATTCCGCAGTGAGAAATACACGCGTTACCCGGTCTATGAGGAGACGACGGACAATGTCATCGGTGTTCTGAACATCAAGGATATTTTCTTAAAAGGCGGGGAAGAGGGCTTTTCTGTCCGGAAATATCTGCGGAAACCTCTCTATACATATGAGTTTAAGAAGGTTGCTGAGCTGATGCGCGAGATGCGGAAAGCAGCGATCAGCATCGTGATCGTGCTCGACGAGTACGGTTCGACGGTCGGTCTTATCACGCTGGAAGATATGCTGGAGGAGATTGTCGGAGATATCCGGGACGAGTACGATGGAGACGAGGAAAAATCCATTCAGCGCATCGCCCCGCGAGAATACATGGTAGATGGTTCGGTCAAACTCGACGATCTGGATGAACGCCTGAATTTGGAACTCCAGTCAGACGAATATGATTCCATCGGCGGACTGGTGATCGGACTTTTGAACCATCTTCCACAGGAAAAAGAAGAGGTTGTGGTGGAAAACGTCCGCCTCGTCGTTGAATGTGTGGATAAGAACCGGATCGATAAGATTCATCTGTACCTGTTAAGCCCATCGGAGGCGGCGTTAGCTAAACATACCGCCGATGGTGCCGCTTCCGGCGCAGAGGGCGAAGGAAAGCAGCAGGGATGAGGCAGTCTCCTTGAGGGAATGTCGGATCGCAAAAGACAGAGCTAGAAAAATAAGAAAATAAAGGGCGCCGGCGCAGAATCCCCAGAGGAACCGGCGCCTTTTTGCTTTCTTCCCGGCGACGAGTCCTGCCAGAAAGCAGGCGAGAATGTAGATGCCGCGTACTCCTAGCGTGATTTCCTTTTCACCCCACTGAAAACGGTACATCCCAAACGCGAGCAGAAGCAGAAAGACAGCAGTTGCCGCGTAGGAGAAGAGGGAAGAACGGAGCAGAATCTGGATAGCTGATTTTTCCATGATAAAATACCTGTGTGCATTCTTTTTCTATTCATATGAACAAAGAAGGACAAATATGCCTGAAGAATGAAACGCTGTTACAAACAAGCGTTACTGTTCACTCATACGTGCCCAGTAACGGAATTTGCCGTGGCTTCGCATCTCAATACGGCAAATTCCTGCTGCCACCACGTTTTCTTACGGCACTTTCGGTTCCAAAAGTGCCTACCCGTGAACAGTTCCAAAAAAGCCGGAATCTGTGAGAAACACGGTAAATTGAAATGCTTGCACAAGCGGGCAACATATGATATAATCTGTAGGACTTTATATACTAAAAAAATGAAGGAGGACATAGAGATGAAACACGTAAAGACACTGAGCGCAAGCACACTGAAGAACAGCATGAAGAAAGGCGGCTGCGGCGAGTGCCAGACATCCTGCCAGTCTGCATGTAAGACATCCTGTACTGTAGGTAACCAGAGCTGCGAGAACCAGAACCGCTAATTGGCAGTACAAAACAAATGAGGCGTTTTCTGATAAATCAGAGCTTTTCATGAGTGGGAGAGCTGGAGTCTGAGAAAACGCAGAGTTGACACAGGGAGGCAGACAAGACGGAGCGCGGTCCGAGGAGAGGACTGCATATGTTCCGGGTTGTCTGCCTGCCTATGTCTTATAGAAGGAGAAAGACAGTGATTCATCAGTATATAAATAATGGATATTATATCGTACTGGATGTCAACAGTGGCTCCGTCCATTCGGTCGATCCGCTTCTGTACGATGTGATTTCCTTTTTATCGGAGCGGATTCCGGACAGCGAGAAGCCGTTTCAGATTGCCCAGTCCCTGAAAGACGAGACGGCGGCAGCATTAAAAGAGAAATACAGCCAGGAAGAGATCAGAGAGGCGTTTGAGGATATTCAGGAGCTCATCGATCAGGAAGAACTCTTTACCGCTGACATTTACAAAAACTTCGTTATGGATTTCAAGAAGCGCCAGACGGTTGTCAAGGCACTCTGCCTGCATATCGCGCATGACTGCAACCTTGCCTGTCAGTACTGCTTTGCAGAAGAGGGCGAGTATCATGGACGCAGAGCGCTGATGACCTTTGAGGTCGGCAAGAAAGCGCTGGATTTCCTGATTGCCAATTCTGGAAACCGCCGGAACCTGGAAGTCGATTTCTTCGGCGGCGAGCCGCTGATGAACTGGCAGGTGGTTAAACAGTTAGTCGAGTACGGACGTTCCCAGGAAGAGGCGCACAACAAGAAATTCCGTTTCACACTGACCACCAACGGCGTTCTGTTAAACGATGAAATTATGGAATTCTGCAACCGCGAGATGTCAAACGTCGTGCTCAGTCTGGATGGACGAAAAGAGGTCAACGACAAGATGCGCCCATTCCGCAACGGAACCGGAAGCTACGACCTGATCGTGCCGAAGTTCCAGAAATTTGCAGAGAAGCGCGGAGACCGCGATTATTTCGTGCGTGGTACCTTCACACACAACAACCTGGATTTTGGCAAAGATGTTCTGCATTTTGCCGATCTTGGATTCAAGAAAATGTCGGTTGAGCCGGTCGTAGCACCGGATGAAGAGCCCTACGCGATCAAAGAGGCGGATCTTCCGCAGATTCTCGAGGAATATGACCGTCTGGCAGCAGAGTATGTCAAGAGACACAAAGAGGGACGCGGCTTCACGTTCTTCCACTTTATGCTCGATCTGACACAGGGACCGTGCGTGGCAAAACGTCTGTCCGGATGCGGTTCAGGAACTGAGTATCTGGCAGTTACCCCGTGGGGCGACCTCTATCCGTGCCATCAGTTTGTAGGAAACGAAGATTTCTTGCTCGGCAACGTGGATACGGGCGTGACCAACACGGCAGTCCGCGACGAGTTCAAGCTCTGCAATGTCTATGCGAAAGACAAATGTCGGGATTGCTTTGCCAGATTTTACTGCAGTGGCGGCTGTGCGGCCAATTCCTACAACTTCCACGGTTCCATCACGGATGCGTATGATATCGGGTGCGAGATGCAGAAAAAACGTATCGAGTGCGCGATCATGATAAAAGCTGCTCTTGCAGACGGCTCTGACGAGTAGAGAACAAGGAGAGAGAGGAATGAAGAACAAAAAAGGAAAAAGCTTCCTGGGGATGCTGCTCCTTCTGATTGCCATCGGCGTATTCGGCTATTTCGGCTATTCGACGATGAATCAGATCAAGCTGGGTCTTGACCTGGCTGGCGGTGTCAGCATTACCTATCAGGCGAAAGAAGAAAATCCGTCTTCCGAGGATATGGCGGATACGATCTACAAGCTCCAGCAGCGTGTACAGAATTACAGTACCGAGGCGGAGGTTTACCAGGAGGGTAATAACCGTATCAACGTAGATATTCCGGGTGTATCGGATGCCAACGCGATTCTGGAAGAGTTAGGAAAACCGGGTTCCCTGATTTTCGTGGACTCTGAAGGAAATCAGATCCTTGATGGTAAACAGGTTGCCAGCGCGAAAGCCGGCATGACCGAGGATAAGGCGACCGGTTCCAAGGCGTATGTCGTTTCTCTGACCTTTACCGAGGAAGGTAAACAGGCATTTGCTGAGGCGACCACGAATGGCGTCGGAAAACCAATTTATATCATTTATGATAACCAGATTATTTCTGCTCCGACCGTCCGTGAGGCGATCACAGGCGGACAGTGCCAGATCGACGGCATGGCGGATTATGAAGAGGCAAATAATCTTGCGTCCACGATCCGTATCGGTTCCCTGTCCCTGGAGCTGGAAGAGCTGCGTTCCAACGTAGTTGGCGCGAAGCTGGGCCAGGAGGCGATCTCCACCAGCTTAAAGGCAGGTCTGATCGGATTTGCCATTGTCATTGTATTTATGATTGCCGTATATCTGCTTCCGGGTCTGGCTGCATCTCTGGCTCTGTGCCTGTATGTCGGTCTGATCCTGATCCTGTTAGTTGCATTTGAGGTGACTCTGACGCTTCCGGGCGTGGCTGGTATCATCCTGTCGATTGGTATGGCGGTGGATGCGAACGTTATCATTTTCACCCGTATCAAAGAGGAGATCGGTCTGGGAACATCCGTCAAGAATGCGATCAAGGCAGGTTTCGCCAAGGCACTTTCCGCGATCATCGACGGAAACGTAACCACCCTGATTGCGGCAGCGGTTCTGTTCTGGAGAGGTTCCGGTACCGTCAAGGGCTTTGCGGCGACGCTGGCAATCGGTATCGTGCTTTCTATGTTCACGGCGCTGTTTGTAACCAAATTTGCCCTGAACTGCTTCTATGAGATGGGCTTTGAGGATGCGAAATTCTACGGATGCCGCAAGGATATGAAGACGCGTCCGTTCCTGAAATTCCGCAAGCTTTACTTTGCTCTGTCGCTCGTGATCATTCTGGCAGGCGTCGGTAGCATGGTTCACAATCAGTCTTCGATGGGTGTGCCGCTCAACTACAGCATGGAGTTCAGAGGCGGTACTTCTACAAACGTTACCTTTAACGAGGATATGTCTCTGGAAGATATTTCCTCCCAGGTGGTTCCGGTGGTAGAAAAGATTACCGGCGAAGCTGGCACACAGACCCAGAAGGTAGCCGGAAGCAACGAGGTTATCATCAAGACACGTACCCTGAACATGGACGAGCGCGAAGAGTTAAACCAGGCGCTGGCGGATCAGTTTGGTGTGGATAAAGAGAAGATCACAGCCGATAGTATCTCCGGTGCAGTCAGCCAGGAGATGAAGCGCGATGCGATTGTGGCGGTTACGATTGCGACGATCTGCATGTTGATCTACATCTGGTTCCGTTTCAGCAATATCACGTTCGCGGCGGGCGCGGTTCTTGCCCTGATGCACGATGTACTGGTTGTCTTGACCTGCTATGCGATGCTGCGCTGGTCGGTTGGTTCGACGTTCATCGCCTGCATGCTGACGATTGTCGGTTACTCAATCAACGCGACGATCGTTATCTTCGACCGTATCCGTGAGAATATGAAGCTTCTGGGCAATAAAGAGTCCGCTGAGACGATCGTCAACACCAGTATCAGCCAGACCCTGACGCGAAGCATCAACACGACGCTGACGACCTTCGTCATGGTCCTGATTCTTTACATCCTGGGTGTATCTTCCATCCGTGAGTTTGCTCTTCCGCTGATGGTAGGTCTGATCTGCGGTACGTATTCGTCCGTATGCCTGTCCGGCTCTGTCTGGTATGTGCTGAATAAAAAGCGCATGGAGAAGAATGCCAAACCGGCTGGCAAGAAGGCAAAGGCAGAGAAGTAAAAAGTATAGGAAAAAAGATGGAATACAAGATTTTATACAAAGATGGCCGCGCAAAACGCGCGGAAATGAAAACAGTCCACGGAACCATCCAGACGCCTGTTTTCATGAATGTCGGCACGGTGGCGGCGATCAAGGGCGCGGTTTCGACCGATGATCTCCGCACGATCGGCACGCAGGTGGAACTTTCCAATACCTACCACCTCCATGTCCGTACCGGCGACAAGCTGATCCGACAGTTTGGCGGTCTGCACAAATTTATGAACTGGGATCGCCCGATCCTCACGGATTCCGGCGGATTTCAGGTGTTTTCCCTGGCGGGACTGCGGAAGATTAAAGAAGAGGGCGTTTATTTTAACTCCCACATCGATGGTCACAAGATTTTCATGGGACCGGAGGAAAGTATGCAGATTCAGTCCAACTTAGGTTCGACGATCGCGATGGCATTTGATGAGTGCCCGCCGAGTCTTGCCGATCGGGACTATGTACAGAAATCAGTGGAGCGCACGACGCGCTGGCTGGCGCGCTGCAAGGATGAGATGGCACGCCTCAATGCACTGCCGGATACGGTCAACCGGGAACAGCTCCTGTTTGGTATCAATCAGGGTGCGATTTACGAGGATATCCGTATCGAACACGCGAAGGAAATCAGCAAAATGAACCTCAATGGCTATGCGGTCGGAGGTCTGGCAGTTGGCGAGAGCCATGAGGAAATGTATCGGATTCTGGATGCAGTCGTTCCGCACCTGCCGGAGGACAAGCCGACTTATCTTATGGGCGTTGGCACACCGGCAAACATCCTGGAAGCGGTAGACCGGGGCGTCGATTTCTTTGACTGTGTGTACCCGTCCCGGAATGGACGCCACAGCCATGTATACACGAACCATGGCAAATTAAATCTCCTGAACAGCAAATATGAGCTGGATCCGCGCCCAATCGAGGAAGGCTGCGGCTGCCCGGCATGCCGTTCTTACTCCCGCGCATATATCCGCCACCTGTTTAAGGCGAAGGAAATGCTGGGGATGAGATTATGCGTCTTGCATAATTTGTATTTTTATAATAAAATGATGGAAGAGATTCGCGACGCGATCGAACATCACTGTTATGCTGAGTATAAAGCAAAGAAACTTGCAGGCATGATGGGTGAATCGAACTAAAGGAGGAAATATACCACATGAGCAGCACAAGCGGAATGATCGTTTACCTTGTATTTATCATTGCCATCTTCTATTTTATGGCAATCCGTCCACAGTCCAAGGAAAAGAAAAAACAGGCAGAACTGATGGCAACCGTAGCAGTAGGCGACAGCGTTCTGACATCCAGCGGCTTCTACGGCGTGATTATCGATATGACCGATGATACTGTAATCGTAGAGTTCGGAAGCAACAAGAACTGCCGCATCCCGATGCGTAAGGATGCAATCGTTCAGGTTGAGAAACCGGAAGTCTAAGAAGAACGGTAAGAAAGTGAGAGGATCGCAGCTCCCGATGGGGGCGGCGGTCCTTTTTTTGTGTAACAGGAAATTCCTTGGAATTCCCTATTACACAAAAAGGCACTAACGTGCCAATGATGCGCACTCGCGCGAAGCAGAAACATGTCGCAAGCGACCGCGCTCGGCGCGAGAATGTGCCAAGGCACATTCTTTTTTATTTTACAGATAACCCCAGGTTATAGAATAAATTCCAAATTACTATATGGGGAATACCGGTTTTCCTTCGTCAGAAGATTGCAAAATAGGACGGAATCCGATATGATAAAAAGTAACCGTTTGAAACAAGGGAGGTATTTTATTATGAATTGCAATATTACTGTGATTCCGGGCGACGGAATCGGACCGGAGATTGTGAGAGAGGCATGCGGCGTGCTGGACAAGGTGGGCGCCGTCTACGGTCATACATTTAATTATACAAAAATCCTGATGGGCGGCTGTTCCATCGACGAGTACGGCGTACCGCTGACCGATGAGGCACTGGAGATCGCGAAAAAGAGTGATTCCGTCCTGCTCGGTGCAGTCGGCGGCAACGTGGGAAATTCCCGCTGGTACGATGTAGCTCCGAACCTGCGTCCGGAGGCCGGTCTTCTTGCCATCCGTAAAGGTCTGGGACTGTTCGCGAATATCCGCCCGGCATACCTCTACAAAGAGCTGGCAGATGCCTGCCCGTTAAAGAAAGAGATCATCGGCGACGGCTTCGATATGGTTATCATGCGTGAGCTGACCGGCGGTCTGTACTTCGGCGACCGTTACACGAAGGAGATTGATGGCGTGACGACCGCGGTAGATACCCTGACCTACAATGAAAATGAGATCCGCCGGATCGCAATCAAGGCATTCGATATCGCGATGAAGCGCCGCAAGAGCGTTATTAGCGTCGATAAGGCAAACGTACTGGATTCCTCCCGCCTGTGGAGAAAAGTAGTCGAGGAAGTTGCTAAAGATTATCCGGAAGTTACCCTGACCCATATGCTGGTTGACAACTGCGCGATGCAGCTTGTCATGAATCCGGGACAGTTCGACGTGATCCTGACTGAGAATATGTTCGGTGACATCCTTTCCGACGAGGCAAGCATGATTACCGGCTCCATCGGTATGCTGTCTTCTGCCAGCTTAAATGAGGGCAAATTTGGTCTTTATGAGCCGAGCCACGGTTCCGCACCGGATATCGCAGGCAAGGACATCGCAAACCCGATCGCAACTATTCTTTCCGCAGCGATGATGCTCCGCTATTCCTTCGATCTGGATAAGGAAGCAAAAGCCATCGAGGATGCCGTACAGCAGGTACTGACCGAGGGCTACCGTACCGTGGATATCATGGCGGATGGCTGCAAGCAGGTTGGAACCGTTGAGATGGGCAGGCTGATCTGTGAGAGAATTAAATAGAAAGATTGCAAAAATTTCATAAATGCGATAAAATCAAAGATAAACGTAAAAACCGCCCCTGTCACCAGGGGCGGAGGTCGTCGAAAGAGATAGAAGGAGACGAAAAGATGAAAAGTGATGCAGTAAGAAAAGGGATGCAGCAGGCACCTCACCGTTCTTTGTTTAATGCACTCGGTATGACGGAAGAGGAGATGAACAAACCTCTCGTCGGTATCGTAAGTTCTTATAATGAGATTGTTCCGGGACACATGAACCTGGACAAGATTGTAAATGCCGTGAAGCTGGGTGTAGCGATGGCTGGCGGCACACCGGTTGTATTTCCGGCGATCGCAGTCTGTGATGGTATCGCTATGGGACATGTCGGCATGAAATATTCTCTGGTTACCCGTGATCTGATCGCAGATTCCACCGAATGTATGGCGCTGGCACATCAGTTCGATGCGCTGGTTATGGTTCCAAACTGTGATAAAAACGTACCGGGACTTCTGATGGCAGCAGCCCGCGTCAATGTACCGACTGTATTTGTCAGCGGCGGTCCGATGTTAGCCGGTCATGTAAAGGGACAGAAGAGAAGTCTTTCCAGCATGTTCGAGGCAGTTGGTTCCTACGCAGCAGGCACCATGACGGAAGAAGATGTGAAAGAATTCGAATGTAAGGTCTGCCCGACCTGCGGTTCCTGTTCCGGTATGTACACCGCCAACAGCATGAACTGCTTAACAGAGGTACTCGGCATGGGCCTTCAGGGCAACGGTACGATCCCGGCAGTTTACTCCGAGCGAATCAAACTGGCAAAACACGCTGGTATGAAGGTTATGGAGATGTATGAGAAAAACATCCGTCCGAGAGATATTATGACAGAAAAGGCATTTTTAAATGCACTGACCGTGGATATGGCACTCGGATGTTCTACCAACAGTATGCTGCATCTTCCGGCGATTGCACATGAGGCAGGCGTAGACCTGAACATGGAGCTGGTCAATGAGATGAGCAAGCGCACCCCGAACCTGTGCCATCTGGCACCGGCAGGTCCGACCTATATGGAGGATCTGAACGAGGCAGGCGGCGTGTATGCGGTTATGAATGAGCTGTCCAAGAAGAACCTTCTGAATCTGGACTGCATGACCGTAACCGGCAAGACCGTTGGCGAGAATATCAAGGGCTGTGTCAACAAGAATCCGGAGGTTATCCGACCGATCGACAATCCGTACAGCCAGACTGGCGGTATTGCGATCCTGAAAGGAAACCTGGCACCGGATACAGGCGTTGTAAAACGTTCTGCCGTTGCACCGGAGATGCTGGTACATCAGGGACCAGCGCGTGTATTTGACTGTGAGGAAGACGCGATTGCAGCGATCAAGGGCGGCAAGATCGTGGCTGGCGATGTTGTTGTCATCCGTTACGAGGGACCGAAGGGCGGTCCGGGCATGCGTGAGATGCTGAACCCGACTTCTGCCATCGCAGGTATGGGACTTGGTTCCAGCGTAGCTCTGATCACAGACGGACGTTTCTCCGGCGCATCCAGAGGTGCATCCATCGGACACGTTTCTCCGGAGGCGGCAGTCGGCGGACCGATCGCGCTGGTTGAGGAAGGCGATATTATTTCCATCGATATCAACAATAACTCCCTGAACGTACTCGTATCCGACGAGGAGCTGGCAGAGAGAAGAAAGAAATGGCAGCCGAGAGAACCGAAGGTTACGACCGGATACCTGGCACGTTACGCAGCGCTTGTAACGAGCGGAAACCGGGGCGCAATCCTGGAGGTTCCGAAGACACAGAAGTAATCATTGCGGGCTTCAGACAGGTGCTTTTGAGACGGAAAGTACTGCTTGATATGCATTTAAAATGGTTTAAGGAAGGAAAGCAGGTTAGACAGATGAAGACATTGACAGGAGCAGAGATTGTCATTGAATGCTTGAAAGAGCAGGGGGTAGACACGGTGTTCGGTTATCCGGGCGGCGCGATCCTCAACATTTATGATGCACTTTATAAACACAAGGATAAAATCACCCATATTTTGACCTCTCATGAACAGGGAGCGTCCCACGCGGCAGACGGCTACGCGAGAGCAACCGGTAAGGTCGGTGTGTGTATGGCGACATCTGGTCCGGGAGCTACAAACCTGGTTACGGGTATTGCAACGGCTAACCTGGATTCCATTCCGATGGTAGCCATCACCTGTAATGTAACGACAGGGCTTCTTGGAAAAGACAGCTTCCAGGAGATCGACATTCTGGGTGTTACCATGCCGATCACGAAATATAATTTTATCGTAAAGGATGTCACGAAGCTGGCAGATGTGATCCGTCGTGCGTTCGTGATTGCTAAGAGTGGCCGTCCGGGTCCGGTTCTGGTGGATATCACCAAGGATGTGACGGCAGCGGCCTGCGAGTACGAGCCGAAGGAACCGCAGCCGATCGAGCGCGAGACAGAGCTGATCCGTGAGGAAGACATGGAAAAGGCGATCGAGATGATCAAGGCGGCGAGAAAACCGTTTATTTTTGTCGGCGGCGGTGCAGTGGCATCGGATGCTGCCAATGAATTAAGTGCATTTGCACATAAAATTCAGGCGCCGGTGGGTGACAGCCTGATGGGTAAAGGTGCATTTGACGGAACCGATGTCCTTTATACCGGTATGATCGGTATGCACGGAACCAAGACATCCAACCTCGGTGTGGCAGAGTGCGATCTGCTGATCGTTGTAGGCGCGCGTTTCAGTGACCGTGTTGTGGGCGATCCGAACCATTTTGCAACCAATGCAAAGATTTTACACATAGATATCGATCCGGCGGAGATCAACAAAAACATCCAGACCGATGCGAGCATTATTGGTGATGTCAAGATTATTCTGCGTAAGCTAAACGCGCGTCTGGATCCGATGAACCATGACGAGTGGCTGAGCCACATTGAGCGTCTGAAAGATATGTACCCGCTCCGCTACAACAAGGAAGTTCTGACCGGTCCGTATATCATGGAAGAGATCTACAAGGTAACCGGCGGCGATGCGATCATCTGTACCGATGTCGGACAGCATCAGATGTGGGCGGCACAGTATTATAAATACAAACGTCCGAGACAGCTTCTGACCTCCGGCGGTCTGGGCACGATGGGCTACGGTCTGGGCGCAGCGATTGGTGCGAAGATGGGCTGCAAGGATAAGACGGTTATCAATATTGCCGGAGACGGCTGTTTCCGTATGAACATGAACGAGATTGCGACGGCAACCCGCTACAACATTCCGGTTATCGAGGTTGTATTTAACAACCATGTTCTGGGTATGGTGCGCCAGTGGCAGACCCTGTTCTATGGAAAACGCTATTCCCAGACGGAGCTTTACGATCAGATGGATTTCGTCAAGGTGGCAGAGGGCATGGGCGCGAAAGCATACCGTATCACGAAGAAAGAGGATGTGGAGCCGGTTCTGCGCGAGGCGATCAGCTTAAATATCCCGGTTATGATCGAGTGCCAGATCGGCAGCGATGACAAGGTATTCCCGATGGTTCCGGCTGGAAAACCGATCGAGGAAGCGTTTGATGAGATTGACTTACGCATCGAATAGTTGTAAAATGGGGGCAATTATCACATTTTTGTGTAAGACAGGAGGAGATTTATTATGAGCAGAGTCTATAACTTTTCGGCAGGTCCGGCAGTACTTCCGGAGGAGGTACTGAGAGAGGCAGCGGCAGAGATGCTGGATTACCAGGGCAGCGGCATGTCCGTCATGGAGATGAGCCACCGCTCCAAGGATTTCCAGGCCATCATTGATGAGGCAGAGAAGGATCTGCGCGAATTGATGCAGATTCCGGACAATTACAAAGTATTATTCGTACAGGGCGGCGGCAATATGCAGTTCGCCATGGTTCCGATGAACCTGTTCAAAAATAAGGTGGGGGATTACATCATCACCGGACAGTGGGCAAAGAAAGCATATCAGGAGGCAAAGATGTTTGGTACCGCCAACGCGATTGCATCCAGCGCTGACAAGACCTTTTCCTACATCCCGGATTGTTCGGACCTTCCAGTGGATGAGGACGCAGATTACGTGTATATCTGCTTAAATAACACTATTTACGGAACCGTATACCACGAGCTTCCGAACACCAAGGGCAAGACACTGGTAGCAGACATCTCCTCCTGTTTCCTGTCAGAGCCGCTGGATGTGAGTAAGTTTGGTATTCTCTGGGGCGGTGTCCAGAAGAACGTAGGTCCGGCTGGTATGGCGATCGTCATCATCCGCGAGGATCTGATCACTGAGGATGTTCTTCCGGGAACACCAACCATGCTGCGCTACAAAACATACGCAGACAATGACTCTCTGTACAACACACCGCCTACATACACCATCTATATGTGCGGCAAGGTATTTAAATGGCTCAAGAAAATGGGCGGTTTAAGTGCCATGAAAGAGCGCAACGAGAAGAAGGCGAAGATTCTTTACGATTTCCTCGATGAGAGCAAGCTCTTCAAGGGAACCGTTGAGAAAAAAGACCGTTCCCTGATGAACGTACCGTTCGTCACCGGCGATGCAGATCTGGATGCCCTGTTTGTCAAGGAAGCCAAAGAGGCAGGTTTTGTGAACTTAAAAGGTCACCGTACCGTCGGCGGTATGCGTGCCAGCATCTACAATGCAATGCCGATCGAGGGCGTTGAGAAATTAGTTGCTTTCATGCGCGAATTTGAGAAAAAACATACAAATTAATCAATTTTAAAATTTATGCCATTGCTGCGGCGAAAGGGAGGGGGAATCCGTTCCTTTCTGCTGCAGCAGTGGACTTTTTAAAACAAAAACAGCCCGCGTATGGGAAGATTTGAAATTTTGAAAGAAAAGAGAGTTAAAAAATGAGAAAAATCCATTGCCTGAACCCGATTTCCAAGCTGGGAACCGGTTTACTGACCGAAAATTATGAGATGACTGACAACCTGGCGGAGGCAGAGGGCATTCTGGTCCGCAGTGCTGCCATGCATGATCTGGAACTTCCGAAGGGACTGCGTGCTGTTGCACGTGCCGGAGCGGGCGTCAACAACATTCCGCTTGACAAGTGTGCGGAGGCTGGTGTTGTCGTATTCAATACACCGGGCGCCAATGCAAACGGTGTCAAAGAGCTGGTGCTGGCTGGCATGCTGCTGGGAGCCAGAGACGTAGTCGGCGGCATCGACTGGTGCAAGGAGCAGAAGGACAATGAAAATATCTCCAAAGATATGGAGAAGGCGAAAAAGAAATTTGCCGGTCATGAGATCCGCGGCAAAAAGCTTGGTGTTATCGGACTGGGCGCCATCGGCGCAGAGGTTGCAAACGCAGCTGCAGCGCTCGGCATGGAAGTATACGGCTATGACCCGTTTATTTCTGTCAAAGCAGCGTGGATGCTTTCCAGAGACGTAAAGCACATCACATCGGTTGATACGATCTATCAGGAATGCGATTACATCACCGTTCATGTACCGCTGCTTGACAGCACCCGCCAGATGATCAACAAAGACAGCCTGGGACAGATGAAGGACGGTGTGGTTATCTTAAACTTTGCGCGTGACCTTCTGGTAAATGACGACGATATGGCAGAGGCGCTGGCTTCCGGTCGTGTAAAACGCTATATCACCGATTTCCCGAATGCAAAAGTAATGCAGATGCCGAACGTCATCGCAACCCCACATCTGGGCGCATCCACAGAAGAATCCGAGGATAACTGTGCCGTGATGGCAGTCAAAGAGCTGATGGATTACCTGGACAATGGTAATATCAAGAATTCCGTCAACTTTCCGAATTGCGATATGGGCGTGTGCACAACCGTAGGTCGTCTTGCACTTCTTCATAAGAACGTGCCGAACATGATCGGACAGATTTCCTCGATCCTGGCATCGACTGACATGAACATCGCAAACATGACGAACAAGAGCCGTGATAAATACGCTTATACGCTGGTTGATCTGGAGACCAAGGCAGACGCGGCGACGATTGAGAAGCTGAAAGCTATTCAGGGTATGATGCGCGTGCGCGTGATCAAATAATAAGTTTTATTGAAAACAGCCGGAGAAAGTGCGGTTTTGGGTGCACCTTTTCCGGCTGTATTTTTATGGATTGCAGAATGTTTTTATTGAAGAATCTCTGCATGGCTTTTTAACGTGATAATTATATGTATATATTGGTGAGAAACTGTCAGTGGCGGGTTATATTAAGCGACAGGATTGACTTGGTAAGAAAACTTTGTCATGGGGTGGAAAATTGATCGATACTAGGATCTTTCATTTCATAAACACGCGTCCATTCTTTGGTGCCTTCTTTCTTGACGGTCTCGGAGCGGTTTATCGCCAGAAAACGGATCAGTTCATAGCAGTCAATCCAGATTTCGTTGTTTCCTTCTTTCTGGGATTCGTCAAAAATGAGCTGCAATCCGAAATGCAGGTGCGGTTCAGCGATGTTGTTGGTGTTTTCAGTGCTGCTGTAGCCGGTGTGCCCGAGATAACCGATCACGTCCCCGGCGGTGACGAGACTGCCCTCTTTCAGATTTGACTGGTAGGGGTAGTCTTTGCGTAAATGTGCATAATAGTAGTATCGTTTCCCGTCAAAGCTGCGGATGCCGATGCGCCAGCCGCCGTACTGGTTCCAGCCGAGCGCCTCGACGCGCCCGGATTCCACAGCAATCACAGGCGTTCCCGTCTGCCCCATCATATCATGCCCGAGATGCCGTCTCCGGTAACCGTAGCTGCGGGAGACACCGAAATCGTCATAGTGGCTGTAGGGAAAGTTTTTCGCCAGTGGGAGAAACGCTTTCAGACCATATTTGGTAACCCAGACTTTTTCCTCACCGGAGGGAGTCAGGGGGACAGCGTCGGGATCGGAGAGAGTGGGGGCTGGGGTTTCGAGAGAAGTTTGTGTGTTGGATGAGGCTGAAGTTTCTGGTGAAGCTTGACTGGCTGAGTCGATTGTGTCTGTACCAGTTGTGGTTGCTGTTGTTGTTGGTGGTGTCGTTGCGTAGGAGGTATTGGCAGCCGGATCCCCTTCCTGTATCTGCGCGTCCGCCAGTGCAAAAGCCGGTGCTTCCGATTTCGGAATCTCAATTTCATACAGTCCGACCATTCCATCCAGAACCGCGCCGTAAGCCTCACGATAATAGGCAAAAGAGGTCATATTTTTCGTCAATTCTTCCACTGTAACGCCATTTTGGAGCTGTTCGGCAGCTTCCGTCATATCGGACGCCTGATAATGTGAAAAATCGCCCCCGTAGCGCGCCCCCAGGTAGGCGAGCAGATCGACCCAGTTCAGATGGAGATCCTGCTGGCAGGTATCAACATCATAGCGGAACGCCTGTGTCATGGCGTCGGCGGTTACATCGAAATCCACCCAGCGGATAAAATGTTCCGACGCATTCCCGACCGTGACCTGACGGCTGTTCGGACGCTGGAAGGACCAGCTGACAAAGAGCGCCGCAATGGCGCAGATTTCCAGTGCAATGATAACAGAACTTCGTTTCAAGACAGATCCCTCCTGTGCGATAGTATTTAAATGCGAAGCCACGGCAAATTCCGTTACTGGGCACGTATGCGTGAACAATAACATTTTTGCAATCTGATAAGATTGTATGAGAGGATGGGAGAAAGTATGAGTCCATCTTTGGAAAAATTATGAGAAAAAGCGTTTGAGGCGAGGAAAAAGGATGGGCTGATTCAGGCAAACAGATTATACAAACAGATTATATCAGAGAGAAAAGTGATAGAAAAAATAGAAGAAAATAATAGATGACCTGCAGAGAAATAAAAAAGAGAGTAAATCATATATACAAGGAGGTACATGAAATGGAAAAGAAGGAAGAAAAGAAAAAGCCGTCCGGCTCATTCTCAGAAGTCTGGGAGAAGCGCGGACAGGAGACGGATGCAGCCAATGATTTCCGGAAGAAAATCGAGATGGAGATTACCGAGGCACGCCCGGGCTATGCAGTTGGAGAGATTGTATTGAAACCGTGGCATATGAATATCTTAGGTATCGTGCACGGCGGCGTCCTGTATTCATTGGCGGATACCGTGGGCGGCACCGCAGCGATGACCGGGCGCGACTACGCAGTCCCGACCGTGGATGGCACGATCCATTATCTGAAAGCTGGAAAAAACACATCCAAAATCATCGCCCGGGCGCAGGAAATACAGAATGGTTATGCATTTTCGGTGTGCGAATGCAAGATTTATGATGATAAGGAGACGCTGCTGGCGTCGGCGACGATGACGTATTATCATTTGAGGAAGAGGTAGAGCTGCAAGATACAATCACAGCTCTATCACACTCCCATCCTCCGGTACCAGCAAATCCCCATGATAATAGGCTTCCCCTTCAGCGCGGTACAAAGCAGCGCGTTCCGGATAAGTCTTATCTTCAGTGTGCCACAGAATCAAATGCCGCGCACCGAGGCGTTCGGCGAGTTCGCAGGCATCTTTGACGGTGCTGTGGTGTTTTTCATAAGGGGAGAAGATTTCCCGGTCGCGGTAGAGGCAGAAGGCTTCGTGGAAAAGCCAGTCGGCGCCTTTGGCAAATTCTTCGCAGAGCGGGTTCAGCGGTTCGTCGCCCGGGCAGCAGACGATCTTGCCGTCCGGCAGCACAGCGCGGAAGCCGAACTGGCGCGCCTTGGTCGAATGAATGTCAAAGAAGGTGACCTCCATATCGAGAATCTGCCGGGTTTCTCGGTCAGAAATCGGGATGAGCTGGATCGGATCGCCGATCAGGTCGCAGAATTTCTTCTGGAGTGTCAGGCGGCAGAAGGTCTGAATCGTGTCGATCAGGCCGTCGTGGCAGTAAATATGAAAAATTCCCTCATAATTTCCCTTTTTGATGGCAGTGCCAATCATCCGGATCATCCAGATCACGCCGAGAATGTGGTCGGTGTGTTCGTGTGTCACGAAGAGATGATGGATGCGGTTTAATGGAACCTGCATTTCTTCCAGAATCCGCAGGATGCCATTGCCGCCGCCGGCGTCTGTCATGAAATATTCCTCGCCGGAGCGGATGGCGAAGCAGGTATTATAATAACGTGTCATCGTGGCGTTGCCGGTGCCAAACACGTAGAGAGTGTGTGGTTCTGTCATGAATGTTCCTCCTGTATTTATGAAATATGTTTCTGTTCACGGGTAGGCACTTTTGGAACCGAAAGTGCCGTAAGAAAACGTAATGGCAGCAGGAATTTGCCGTATTGAAATGCGAAGCCACGGCAAATTCCGTTACTGGGCACGTATGCGTGTGCAGTAACAAAAGTATGTTTCTGTTCACGGGTAGGCACTTTAGGAACTGAAAGTGCCGAAAATATATTTTGACCCTGATCTGAATCTATGCTACTATAAATCTATCAAAAAGGCAAATGCAATGTAGATAATGTGCTGTTTACCCAAAGCGAGCGCGACGATAACGAGTCACGACAATATCCGGGCAGACAGCGCAGTTTGGGAGCTGATAACATGAGGGATTTAGCATATTTGAAGCTGCTTTCGCGGGAGTATCCGAATATCCGGGCGGCGGCGAGTGATATTATTAATTTACAGGCAATCTGTGGACTTCCGAAGGGCACGGAATATTTTTTTAGTGACCTGCACGGTGAGCATGAGGCGTTTATTTATCTGCTCCGCAGTTCGTCGGGTATTATCCGGGAGAAGATCCGCGAGACATTTGGACATATTATTTCGGAGGAGGACGAGGTACGGCTGGCGAACCTTATCTATTATCCGGAAAAAATGATCAATCAGATCAAACAGGCGAACGAATACACGGAGGACTGGCAGAAGACGGCGGTCTACCGTCTGGTGCAGATCTGCCGGGAGGTTTCGTCGAAATACACCCGTTCCAAGGTAAGAAAAAAGATGCCGAGGGAATTTTCGGGTGTGATCGATGAGCTTTTATATGTCGATAATACCGATGACAATAAGACGGAGTATTACAGCGAACTTATCAATACCCTGATTGACGTCCGGGTGGCGGACAGCTTTATTGTCGTGATCTGCAGCCTGATCCGGAGTCTGACGATCGATAATCTTCATATCCTGGGCGATATATTTGACCGTGGTCCGAGACCGGATATCATTCTGGAGGAACTGATGCATTTCCATGATGTGGATATCCAGTGGGGCAATCATGATATTTCGTGGATGGGCGCGGCGACGGGCAACCGGGCGTGTATCTGCAATGTTTTGCGTATGGCGCTCGGTTACAATGGATTTGATGTATTGGAGGACGGCTACGGAATTAACCTGCGCCCGCTGTCGATGTTTGCGGAGCGCGTGTACCGGGACGATCCGTGTACCTGTTTTCTGCCGCAGATTCTTGACAAAAATATTTACGATGCAGTGGATCCGAAGCTGGCGGCGAAGATGCACAAGGCGATCGCGGTGTTACAGTATAAAGAAGAGGGGCAGATCATCAAGCGCCATCCGGAGTACGGGATGGAAGAGCGGATACTTCTGTCAGCGATTCGTTATGACCGCGGCACGGTCACGATCGATGGAAAAGAGTATCCGATGCGCGACATGAATTTCCCGACGGTGGATCCGGCGGATCCGCTGCGGCTGACGGACGAAGAGGAAGAGCTGCTTCACACGCTGGAGCTGTCGTTCCGCCACAATGCGCGGCTGCATGAGCATGTCCGTTTCCTATATTCCAACGGAAGCATGTATAAATGCTGCAATTCCAACCTGCTCTATCACGGCTGTATCCCGATGACGGAGAATCGGGAATTTGACGGTCTGATGGTGGGCGGCAAGATGTACCGCGGCAAGGAATTGATGGATTTTATTGACACACAGGTTAAAAATGCCTATTTTCTTCCAGAGGACGCGCCGGAGAAGGAGGCGTGCCGCGATTTTATGTGGTATCTGTGGAATGGTGCGAAATCGCCGGTATTTGGAAAGGACAAAAACCGCAGCTTTGAGCATTATTTCATCGAGGATCCGGAAGTGATGAGAGAGACGATGAACCCGTATTACCAGCTCAGTGAGGAAGAAGAAACCTGCGATATGATTTTGAAGGAATTTGGACTTCCGACGAAGGGATCGCATATCATCAACGGGCATATGCCGGTGAAGATTAAGAGTGGAGAGACACCGATCCGGGCTGGCGGCAAGCTCTTCATCATTGACGGCGGGCTGTCGAAAGCCTACCAGGAGCGGACGGGAATCGCCGGATATACGTTGATTTTCAATTCTCACCATCTCGCGCTTGCGGAACACAAGCCATTTGACCCGGAGCGCGAGCGGACGCCGAAGGTATATATTGTGGAGAAAATGCAGAAGCGCATCACAGTGGCGGATACCGACGAGGGCAAGGAGCTGGCGGGTCGCATCGAGGATCTGAAAGAGCTCTTGAAAGCGTACCGGAGCGGACTTTTGAAAGAGCGCGTGCGCTGAGGCAGTTGAAAAGGACGGGAACTGGAAGCTTGTTTCTTTCGGCTGGGTAAAACGGGAGAAGCGGGACGGTTTGAGGAATAAGGAGACAAGATGAGAAAGACAGAGTTTTTACAGGAGCTTCGGGAGGCGCTGGACGGCGAGGTTTCGGCTTCAGTCATCCAGAGCAACATAAGCTATTACGATCAGTATATCCGCCAGGAGGCGGCGAAAGGGCGCAGGGAGGAAGAAGTGATCGAGGAGATCGGCAGCCCACGCCTGATTGCGAAAACCATTATCGACAGCAGCGAGGGCGCCGGGGAGACCGGCCAGGGCGGTTCGTACACTTCGGGAGACGCTGCCGGGAGCGGGCGCACAGCGTCCTCCTACAACGGCGGTTTTTCGGAGCGGGACGACAGCGGTCTGCCGCCGAACTTCCATTACATCGATTTGAACAAATGGTACTGGAAGGTGATTCTCAGCGTGGTGGTTATCGCGATCTTATTTGTGCTGTTTGCACTGGTCGGAGGTATTTTCACCATCCTGATTCATCTGGCGGGACCGATTCTTCTGATTTGGCTGATCTATACATTTATTAAGAATATTTGGAAATAGAAAAGAACCCCTGCCGCCGGCTGTGAGGGATGACCGGAGCGGGGGTTCTTTTCTTTTTTTCTCGCAAACATATGGAGGTTTATTGAGTTGAAAAATGTTGTATTATGGAACATTTCAGAGGGAGTTTCCATAATACAAAAAAGCACTTGTCATGCCGTCTTTGGCAAACAAATGCTTTTTAGCTGGGCTACAAGGATTCGAACCTTGAAAATGACGGAGTCAGAGTCCGTTGCCTTACCATTTGGCGATAGCCCAATGAATTGAACGATTTGTATTATACTGTAAGGAAACAGATTCGTCAACTACTTTTTTCGCTTTTTTGATAATTTTTTTTGTTTGGGCGGCTGCTGTGGCAGAAACCGCGCCACGCGTCCGGCAAATTCTGCAATATTCTGGGTCTGTAAGTAGACAACGTGGTTCGAATCGGATATAATGAGTTTCATGACAGAATGTTAAGGCAATATAGGACGAAACGGCAGATGGCGGATGCGCGGAGATGGTGCGGGGAGCCGGAAGCCGGAAAGGAAAAGAGAGCGATATGTATACATTTGACAGCCGGGTCCGGTACAGTGAGACGGATGAAGAGGGAAATCTTTCTGTGGTGGGAATCATGAATTATCTTCAGGATTGTTCGACGTTCCAGTCGGAGGATCTGAAACTCGGGATTTCCTATCTGAATGAGGAAAAACGGGCGTGGTGGCTGAGCGGATGGCAGATAGAGATTCTCAGACAGCCGCATTTTGGCGAGCGGATCCGTATTTCGACCTGGCCGTATGGGTTTAAGGGAATCTATGGCTACCGGAATTTCACGATCGAGGATGAGATGGGAAACCCGCTGGTGCGGGCGGATTCGACCTGGTTTTACTACGATCTGGAAAAAGGATGCCCGGTGCGGGTGCCGGAAAGCCAGTTGGAGGGCTACCAGATTGAAGATAAACCGCTTGCAATGCCGCCAGCGCCGAAGAAAATCCGCTTGCCTGAGACGTATGAGACGGCGGCGCTGGTCACGGTGGAACGCCATCATCTCGATACGAACCGGCACGTGAACAATGCACAGTATGTGGCGATTGCGCGTGAATTGCTGCCTGTGGACTTTGCACTCGGAGAACTGCGGGTGGAGTACCGGAAGGCGGCAGTGCTTGGGGATGTGATGTACCCGAAGCTGGCGCAGGTGCCGGAAGGATACGTGGTATCGCTGCAGGATGCGGAAGGTCAGGTGTATGCGAATTTGTGGCTGGCAAGGACTGGTTTGTAAAGAGTTTGTATGTAGCAGTGAAGAAACTGAATCATTGCAGCCGAAGAAAGATTCGGCGTGGATTGTCTGCCAGTGAATGAAAAATGCAACCGTTAAATAAAAAAGAGATCGGCAGAAAAGAGAGGACGAATGACATGATTGAACTGGGAAGAGTACAGGAACTGATGGTAGTGCGGGAGAAAAACTTCGGCGTGTATCTGGGACAGAAGAAAGATGACGCGGCGGCGGTCCTGCTTCCGAAGAAACAGGTGCCGGAGGGCACAAAAGTGGGCGATAAGCTCAAGGTATTTATTTATAAAGATTCCGAGGATCGCCTGATTGCGACGACCTCGATGCCGAAGCTGGAACTGGGCGGGCCGGCGGTTTTGAAGGTCAAGGATGTATCGAAGATCGGCGCCTTTCTCGATATGGGGCTGGAAAAAGATCTGCTGCTCCCGTTTAAAGAGCAGGTATATCCGGTTCGCGCCGGGGAAGAGTGTCTGGTAGCGCTGTATATCGATAAGAGCGGTCGTCTGGCGGCGACGATGAAGGTATATTCGTATCTTTGCAGCGATGCGCCGTACAAGAAGGACGAGTGGACCGAGGGACGCGTCTATGAGATCAATGAAAATCTGGGCGTGTTCGTGGCAGTGGCAGACCGCTATTTCGGTCTGATTCCGAACCGTGAGCTGTATGGAAAATGCCGTCTGGGCGAGGTTTTAAAGGTACGCGTGACGAAGGTGCGCGAGGATGGAAAAATGGATTTGAGCCTGCGCGAGGTGGCGTACCGTCAGATGAATGCGGATGCCGAGGCGGTGCTGGCACGTCTGAAAGAAAAAAACGGCGTTCTGCCGTTCAATGACCGCGTGGAGCCGGAGATTATCCGCCGCGAATTTAATCTAAGCAAAAACGCGTTCAAGCGTGCGGTTGGACACCTTTTAAAAGAAGGAAAAGTAGAAGTAAACGAAGATTCTATCCGTTTAAAATAAAAGACAAAGGAGAGATTTGACATGAAGAAAGTAATCAGCACAACCAATGCACCGGCAGCGATCGGCCCGTATTCCCAGGCAATCGAGGTAAATGGAATGGTATTTGCATCCGGTCAGATTCCGGTCAATCCGGCAACCGGCGAGATCCCGGAGGGAATCGAGGCTCAGGCAGAGCAGGTTTTAAACAATGTAAAGAATCTTCTGGCGGCAGCAGGTGCTTCCATGGAGCAGGTTGTAAAGACCACCGTATTTATCCAGAACATGGATGATTTTGGAAAAGTAAATGAAATCTATGCGAAATATTTCGAGGGCGCATGCCCGGCACGTTCCTGCGTCGAGGTATCTAAACTTCCGAAGGGCGTCCTGATGGAGATGGAAGCGATCGCAGCAAAATAAGAATGAATCGCATATTTGGAAAATTTCGCCGGAAAAACAAGTTCCAGTCTGTGAAAATCCCGGCGTGTGAGGGCAAAATGACGAAAAAATTCACTTTTTTTCGTCCGCCCTCTTTTTTTTTTCGTCACTTTGCTTTAAAATAAAGGGAAAGATCCGTCCAAGATTCAGATGGGGAACGGTTATGGTCCACAGGCACAGATTGCCGGAGGGGTAACAAACGGGTTTGGGGAATGACAGGTTGAAAGACCCGGAAACACAGCTGGACGGAGGATAAAAGAAAAGGAGAGAGGAATATGATTTCGAACCAGATACTCCAGACAAACATTGAGGGGTTAAAAGGAATTACGCGTGTCGATCTCTGTATCTGTGATACGGAAGGCAAGGTGCTGGCATCCACATTTACTGGCGCTGAGGAATATGAGAGTGCAATTCTGGCTTTCGTAGACTCTCCGGCGGACAGCCAGGTGATACAGGGATATCAGTTTTTCAAGGTGTTTGACGATCACCAGTTAGAATATATACTTCTTGCCAAGGGTGGAAGCGACGACGTATACATGGTCGGTAAGATGGCAGCATTTCAGGTTCAGAACCTGCTGGTAGCTTATAAGGAGCGCTTTGACAAGGACAATTTTATCAAGAACCTGCTGCTTGACAACCTGCTTCTGGTTGACATTTATAACCGTGCGAAGAAGCTGCACATCGAGACGAACGTCAAGCGGATCGTATTTATCATTGAGACGCAGCATGAGAAGGATGTGAATGCACTTGAGACCGTCCGCAGCCTGTTCTCGACCAAGACGAAGGATTTCATCACGGCAGTGGATGAGAAGAACATTATTCTAGTCAAGGAAGTGAAGCCGGGTGAGACGTACGACGATCTGGAAAAGACAGCCACATCGATCGTAGATATGCTCAATACCGAGTCCCTGACACGTGTCAGCGTGGCATTCGGTACGATCGTCAACGAGATCAAGGACGTATCGCGTTCTTATAAAGAGGCGAAGATGGCGCTGGATGTAGGAAAGATTTTCTACAGCAGCAAAAATGTGGTCGCATACAGCAAGCTGGGAATCGGACGTCTGATCTATCAGCTGCCGCTGCCGCTGTGCCGGATGTTTATCAAGGAAATTTTTGATGGCAAATCGCCGGATGAGTTTGATGAGGAGACTCTTACGACAATCAACAAGTTCTTCGAGAACAGCCTGAACGTATCAGAGACTTCCCGACAGCTTTACATCCACCGCAACACACTGGTATACCGTCTGGATAAGCTCCAGAAGAGCACGGGATTGGATCTGCGGGTGTTTGAGGATGCGATCACATTTAAGATTGCCCTGATGGTTGTAAAATATATGAAATACATGGAAAACCTGGATTATTAATCCAAATTGCTGTGGCGGGGAGGAAGATTGCCTTTGCCGCAGCAATTTCATTTGGAGAATTGAAAAAGAGGATTTACGCATGATAGAGGTTAAAAATCTCACCAAGACGTACAAGACGGGGAATAAAGCCTTAAAGGAAATCAATATTCAGATTCAGGACGGCGAGTTTGTTTTCATTATGGGACGAAGCGGTTCCGGCAAATCGACGCTTTTAAAGCTTCTTTTGAAGGAGCTGGAGCCGACTTCCGGCCAGATTATCGTCAACGATATGGATCTGGAAAAGATGCCGAGGCGCTACATCCCGAAGTACCGCAGACGGCTGGGAATGGTGTTTCAGGATTTCCGTCTGTTGAAGGATAAAACAGTATATGAAAATGTCGCGTTTGCACAGCGGGTCATCGGCGTATCGCCCCGTGAGATTAAGAAAAATGTGCCGGAAATGCTCCGACTGGTAGGGCTTTCTTCAAAATATAAAGCATACCCGAACCAGCTCTCGGGCGGCGAGCAGCAGCGTGTTGCGATTGCCCGTGCGCTGATCAACTCGCCGGAGATACTTCTGGCGGACGAGCCGACGGGAAACCTGGATGTACATAATTCCATGGAGATCATGGAGCTTCTGGAGGAGATAAACCGGCGCGGGACGACGGTGCTTGTGGTAACACACAGCCGGGAGATCGTAGCAGAGATGGGAAAACGTGTGATCACGCTGACGCGCGGCGTGCTGACGGGAGATCAAAAAGGCGGTATCTGGCATGAAAATTAGTACATTGATTTATTGCACCAAGGAGGGCATGCGCAATATCATCCGGAATATCTGGTTTTCACTGGCGTCGGTGGCGATTATTTCGGCATGTATTTTCCTGTTCTGTATGTTTTTTGGCTTGATTGCCAACGTACAGTATATGGTGCGGAATGCAGAATCTACAGTAGGAATCACGGTTTTCTTCAATGAAGATATGAGTGAGGACGATATACAGAAAATCGGGGATGAGATACGCGCCCGCGATGAGGTCAAGGAAGTAAAGTATGTTTCTGCCGAGGAGGCATGGGAGAATTTTAAGAAAGAATATTTTAAGGGAGTCGAGGATCTGGCAGAAGGATTTGCGGATGACAACCCGTTAGCCGGTTCGGCGTCCTACGAGATCTATCTGAAAGACATTGACATGCAGGATGACATGGTTGCATGGCTTGGCACGGTGCAGGGAATCCGGAAGATCAATTATTCGAGCGATACGGCGTCCGGGCTTTCGAGCTTTAACAAGATGCTGGGACTTTTGTCGGCGGTGATCATCGCTATTCTGCTGGCAGTTGCTATCTTCCTTATCAGCAATACGATCACGACGGCAGCTGCATTTAGACGGGAGGAAAACCGGATCATGCGCCTGATCGGTGCGACGAATTTCATGATCCGTGCGCCGTTCGTTGTACAGGGTGTGATGATCGGTCTGGTTGGCGCGCTGATTCCGCTGGCGATCACGTATTTTCTGTATCGCCAGGCGGTTGTATATATGATGGAACGGTTTGATATCTTGTCGAACCTGATTGAATTTATCCCGATTCAGACCATTTTCCCGAGCATGGTAGCCGTGGCGATGGCGCTGGGCGTGGGAATCGGTTTTGTCGGAAGTTTCTTTACGATCCGCAGACATTTAAAGGTGTAAGAAACATTGGCGGCTGCTGTAGGAGAATGCGGCGGCAGCGGAAATTTGCGGTAAAAAGGATGAGAACATGAAAAAACAGGGATTGAAAATACGTGCGGCTCTGTTCCTTGTGACGGCGGCGCTGGCGTCTTCCCCAGTGCTGACCTCGGTGGCGGCAGCGACGAAAAAGGATGTAAGCAGCGCCAAGGATAAGAAAAGCGCCCTGGAACAGGAGAAAAAGAAGACCGAGGAGGCGATCAAAAGCCTTCAGGGTCTGAAAAGTAACACCGAGAGCTATGTCAAGGAGCTGGACACGAAGATGAATGATCTGCAGTCGCAGGTCACGAAGCTGGAAAATAATATTTCCAGCAAGCAGAAAAGCATCGATGAGACGGCGGTAAAGCTGGAAGAAGCGCAGAAAACCGAAAAAAAGCAGTATGCTTCGATGAAAATGCGTATCAAATATATGTATGAGAAGGGCGACAGCAGCTACTTAAATCTGCTTCTGGAAGCCCGTTCGCTCTCGGAGCTTTTAAACCGGGCAGAGTATGTTTCAAAGATTTCGGAGTATGATCGGAAGATGCTCGACCAGTATGTGGCGACGAAAGAGTCCATCGCGGACAGCAAGAAAAAGCTGGAGACGGAGAAGACGGAGCTGCAGGAGATGAAGACGCAGACGGAGGCAAAGCAGGATTCAGTTCAGCTTCTCCTGAATGAGAAAAATAAAGAACTCCAGAACGTCAACGCGCAGATCGGCGAGAAATCAGCGCAGGCGAAGGCGTATGAGGACGATATCAAGGCGCAGGAAGCCAAGATCGTGCAGATGGAGGCGGAGATTAAGAAGAAGGAAGCGGAAGAGGCGGCGAAAAAAGCGGCGGAGGAAGCTGCCAGAAAAGCCGCCGCAGCGGGAAAGACGAATAATTCGACCGCGAAAGGGAATACTGGCAGTACGACTACCACTTCGACGGGAAGTTCTTCGCTGCGCTGGCCGTGCCCTGCAAGCGGACGCATTACATCTGGATACGGAAAACGTAAATCACCGACGGCGGGTGCGTCCTCGAACCATAAGGGCATTGATATCAGCGCTTCGACCGGCAGCAGCATCGTGGCAGCCGCCGGAGGAACGGTTTCGATTGCAACTTACAGTTATTCGGCTGGAAATTATGTTGTGGTCAACCATGGAAATGGACTTTCAACCGTGTATATGCACTGTTCCCAGCTTCTGGTATCGGCAGGGGATACGGTAAAAGCCGGACAGACGATCGCGAAGGTAGGTTCGACCGGATATTCGACAGGTTCTCATCTGCATTTTGCAGTCCGCAAGAACGGAAGTTATGTAAACCCTTCGAGCTATGTAAGTCCGTAGTGCGGAAAGTATCAGGTGGCTGCAAAAGATGAAATCCGGAAGGAATAGACAGGAATCAGGAGGCATAAGAGATGGACAGTAAAAATAAATTCTGGCGCGGTGTGATGGTCGGTGTGCTGGTGACAGCACTGGTGTGTCTGATCACGGTCGGTGCTTCGGCGGGTATTTACATGTTTGGACGCCGTGTGATCGATAACCAGACACAGGTACAGGTACAGACCGAGGGAACACCGTCGCAGGCACAGGAGCCGGTCAATTTTGAGAATGTCACGAAAAAGCTGGAGCAGATACAGGATATTATCGATAAAAAGTACCTGTTTGAGGAAAAAATTGATACATCCGAGGAGGAAGCCGGCATTTATCAGGGCTTTTTGAGTGGTTTAAATGATCCGTATGCGGTTTATTATACGCCGGACGAGCTGACAAGCTTCCTGGATGAGACAAATGGTTCTTACTGCGGCATCGGTGCTCTGGTATCCCAGAATGTCCAGACCGGCGTCAGCACGATCGTGCGCGTCTTTGAGGGCAGTCCGGCCGAGGAGGCGGGCATCCTTCCGGGTGATGCGCTTTATAAGGTAGACGGCACCGAGGTGATTGGCATGGATCTGTCGCTTCTGGTCAATAATTACGTCAAGGGCGAGGAAGGCAGCCAGCTGACGATCACGGTTTATCGTGAAAATAGCGACGAGTACAAGGATATCACCCTGACCCGCCGACCGATCGATGTGCAGACGGTGTCAGGCAAGATGCTGGATGAAGAGATCGGATATATTTCCGTTGCAGAGTTTGACCGTGTGACTGCCGATCAGTTTAAATCCAAGATCGAGGAACTGCAGGGCGAGGGCATGAAGCGCCTGATCATCGATCTGCGGAACAACCCGGGCGGCGAGGTGACGACGGTTGTCTCGATGGCGGATTATATCCTGAAAGATGGCGGACGGATCCTGACCGTGGCAAATAAGAAGGGCACGGAGGAGACATACGACGCTGAGGATGGACACAGCCTGGAGATCCCGATGGTTGTGCTGGTAAATGGCAATTCCGCCAGCGCGTCGGAGGTATTTACCGGTGCGATGAAGGATTACGGCGTGGCGACGATCGTCGGAACGAAGACTTTCGGTAAAGGTATCGTTCAGACGCTGATGCCGCTTTCGGATGGAAGCGCGATCAAGCTGACGACCGACCATTATTATACGCCGAATGGAAATGATATCCATGGAAAAGGCATCGAGCCGGATCTCGAGGTGGAGCTGGATGAAGAGGCGGCGCAGGAAGTCGTGATTCCAGAGGAGAAGGATAATCAGCTGCAGAAGGCGGTTGAGGTTGTGAAGGGAAAGTAACTTCTTATTTACACGACCCCAAAACTTACGGCACTTTCGGTTCCAAAAGTGTCTATCCGTGAACAGTAACTTTAAAAGTATCGAGAAAAATAAGTGCGTTAGATCCTGAAACAGCTTGAAAAAGTGGCAGTTTCAGGATTTAACGCTTAAAGTCGTGTCTGTTTTGGCTTTTTGAGAAAGACGATGAGTGAAGAATCTGGTATTTTTGATACTATAGAAAAAGAGGGAGAAATAGAATTATGTATGTAATTGCAGGACTTGGAAATCCGGGAAGAGAATATGAGGGAACCCGCCACAATGTGGGATTTATGACGCTGGATGCGCTGGCGGACAAGTATAACATTGATGTCCGGGAGAAAGCATTTAAGGGACTGATCGGAAAAGGCGTGATCGAGGGAAATAAGGTCATTCTGGTAAAGCCGCAGACGTATATGAATCTGAGCGGCGAGTGCATCCGTCAGGTGATGGATTATTATAAGGTAGATCCATCGGAGTTTATCGTGATTTATGACGATATCAGCCTGGTTCCGGGCGGCATCCGGATCCGCAAAAAAGGCAGCGCGGGCGGCCACAATGGAATCAAAAATATCATCGCCCATCTGGGAACGCAGGAATTTCCACGCGTGCGGATCGGTGTGGGCGAGAAGCCGGCGCGCATGGATCTGGCAGACTATGTGCTGGGACATTTTCCGAAAGAGGAAACCGAAACGATGACGACGGCGTTTAAGGACGGTGCGGCGGCAGTCGTGGATATGATGACAGAGGGCGTTGAGGCGGCGATGAACCATTTTAACGGCGCGGCGCGCGGGGAGAAGGAGAAGCTAGAGAAGCAGAAGGCGGAGAGGAAGGAGGAAGTCAAGACACAATGAGCGATTTATTTGCAAATCCGTTAGAGGAGATGATCGAGTTTCAGGATCTCAAGACGGATTTACAGCGCGGACAGGGACCGCTTCTTGTCACGGGATGCCTGGATTCGCAGAAGGTGCATCTGCTGTCCGAGCTTTCGGATCTGACGCCCTGGAAGCTGATTGTCACCTACGATGATTCGAGGGCGCGGGAGATCTGTGAGGATTACCGGTGCTTTGATACGGATATTTCGCTGTACCCGGCGAGGGATCTGCTGTTTTATACGTCGGATATCCACGGAAACCTGCTGACGAAACAGCGGATTCAGGTCATGCGGCGGGTCCTGGAGAGTTCCGGCGGCGTGGTGGTCACGACGATCGACGGGCTGATGGAACATCTGCTGCCGCTTGCGTGGATGAAAGAGCGGAGTCTCACGATCGGGACAGAAGATGTGGTCGAGGTCGGGAAGCTGACGCACGCCCTGGCAGAAATGGGATATGAGAAGGTCGCGCAGGTTGAGGGATCAGGGCAGTTTTCGGTGCGCGGCGGTATCATTGACATTTTCCCGCTGACGGAGGAGGTGCCGTACCGGATCGAGCTGTGGGGCGACGAGGTCGATTCGATCCGTACCTTCGACCCGGAGAGCCAGCGATCGATCGAGCAGGTGGATGAGGCAGTGATCTATCCGGCGACGGAGATGGCGCTGACGCCGGAGCAGATTCAGGATGGAACCGAGGCGATCGAGAAAGACCGCAGGAAATACGTGAAAAAGCTCCGGGATGCCATGAAGACGGAAGAGGCGTACCGGATGGATTCGGCTGTCTCGGAGGTCTTAGAGGGGCTTCGCGAGGGCTTCCGGGTGCATGGGCTGGGAAGCTATATCCGGTATTTCTGCAAGGAAACGGTATCGTTTTTAAACTATTTTCCAGTCGATGAGCTGACGATTTTCCTGGATGAGCCGCTGCGCTTGAAGGAAAAAGCAGAGACGACCGAGACGGAGTTCCGGGAGAGCATGTCGCACCGTCTCGAGGGCGGCTATCTGCTTCCGGGGCAGACTTCCTTCCTCTATTCGGCGAAGGAGACGCTGGCGATGGCAATGCGCCCGCGCACTCTTTTACTGCTGGGGCTGGATCAGAAGCTCTCCGGCATGACGGTTAAGAAAAAATACAGTCTGAGCGTTAAAAATGTCAATTCCTACCAGAATGGATTTGAGCTTTTAATCAGCGATCTGGCGCGCTGGAAGAAGGAAAAATACCGGGTGGTATTGCTGGCTGGTTCGCGGACGCGCGCGAGCCGTCTGGCGGGCGATCTGCGGGAGTATGATTTAAGTGCCTTCTGCCCGGATGAGGGCGAAAACACCGTGAAACCGGGTGAAATCCTGGTGACTTACGGAAAGCTGCATCGGGGATTTGAATATCCGCTGATTAAGTTCGTCGTGATCACCGAGGGAGACATGTTCGGCGGCGGACGGGGGCGGAAAAAGAAGAAAAAGACCTCCTACCAGGGTAAGAAAATCCAGAGCTTTTCCGAGCTTTCGATCGGCGATTATGTGGTGCATGAGAGCCACGGACTCGGCATTTACCGGGGCATTGAGAAGATCGAGCAGGACAAGGTCGTCAAGGATTACATCAAGATTGAGTACCGCGACGGCGGTAATCTCTACCTTCCGGCGACACGCCTGGAGGGAATCCAGAAATATGCCGGTTCGGATGCCAGGACGCCGAAGCTCAATAAACTGGGCGGAACGGAATGGAATAAAACGAAGAGCAAGGTGCGCGGGGCGGTCCGCGATATTGCAAAGGATCTCGTCGAGCTTTATGCGGCTCGCCAGCGGAGCGAGGGCTACCAGTATGGACCGGATACGGTCTGGCAGAGGGAGTTTGAGGAAATGTTCCCGTTTGAGGAGACGGAGGATCAGCTGGAGGCGATCGAGGCGACAAAAAAAGATATGGAAAGCCGCCGCATCATGGACCGCTTGATCTGCGGCGACGTTGGATATGGCAAGACGGAGATCGCGCTCCGGGCGGCATTTAAGGCGATTCAGGAGGGGAAGCAGGTTGTGTATCTGGTGCCGACCACAATTTTGGCGCAGCAGCATTACAATACCTTTGTGCAGCGAATGAAGGATTTCCCGGTCCGGGTCGATATGCTGTCGCGTTTCCGCACGGCGGGCGAGCAGAAAAAAACGCTGGAAGATCTGAAAAAAGGGCAGGTGGATGTCGTGATCGGAACGCACCGCGTCCTTTCTAAGGATGTTGTCTTTAAAAATCTGGGGCTTCTGATCATCGACGAGGAACAGCGTTTCGGTGTGGCGCATAAGGAAAAGATCAAGAAACTCAAGGAAAATGTGGATGTTCTGACGCTGACGGCGACGCCGATTCCACGTACCCTGCATATGAGCCTCATCGGCATCCGGGACATGAGTGTTCTGGAGGAACCGCCGGTAGACCGCCTGCCGATTCAGACCTACGTCATGGAGTACAACGACGAGATGGTGCGCGAGGCGATTCACAGGGAGCTGGCGCGGGGCGGACAGGTTTATTATGTCTACAACCGTGTCAATAACATCGACGAGGTGGCAAACCACGTGGCGGCGCTGGTGCCGGAGGCAAACGTTGTATTCGCCCACGGGCAGATGCACGAACATGAGCTGGAAAAAATCATGCTGGATTTCGTCGAGGGAAATATTGACGTTCTGGTGTCCACGACCATCATCGAGACAGGACTGGATATTCCGAATGCAAACACGATCATCATCCACGACGCCGACCGGCTGGGGCTGTCGCAGCTCTACCAGATCCGCGGGCGCGTCGGACGTTCCGGGCGGACTTCGTATGCGTTTCTCATGTACCGGCGCGACAAGCTGCTGCGTGAAGAGGCGGAAAAACGTCTGCAGGCGATCCGTGAATTTACGGAGCTGGGAAGCGGTATCAAGATTGCGATGCGCGATCTGGAGCTGCGCGGCGCCGGAAATCTTCTGGGCGCGGAACAGCATGGCCACATGCAGGCGGTCGGTTATGACCTGTACTGCAAGCTCTTAAACGAGGCGGTGCTGGCACTTCGAGGTGAGAACGAAGCCGAGGACTTCGAGACGGTGGTGGACTGCGACATCGACGCGTATATTCCGCCGTCCTACATCCGCAATGAATATCAGAAACTCGACGTTTACAAGCGGATTTCCGGTATTGAGAACCAGGAAGAGTACATGGATATGCAGGATGAGCTGATCGACCGCTTTGGCGAGATTCCACGTTCGGTGGAGAACCTGTTAAAGATCGCCGATCTAAAAGCGCTTGCTCATCAGGCGGGTGTCGTGGAGGTCGATGTAAAGAAGCAGGATATCACGATTCAGATGTACCAGAAAGCCGATCTGGACGTCTCCGGCATTCCGGCGCTGATGGAGAAATATAAGGGCACGCTGACCTTCAGGACGGGTGATGTGCCGTCGTTCTATTACCGCGATGTGCGGCAGAAACATACGGACTGCGAGATGATGCTTGTGAAGGCGCGGGAGATTCTTTCCGGGCTCGCGGCGCTGGCGAAAGAGTAGTTTTTAATTGTGTAGAAAAGATTGAAAGTATATTTGAAATGAAAATATATTTTTAATATTGACATATATAATCAAAGATGATAATATATAATCAAATTAAAGCTTGTTTACTAAATTTAAAGAAGGGAGGGATTCCAATGCAGCAAAAATGTGGGATGCTCATTAATAATGTGAATAACGTTAAGAGGTGGTTTTATGAAAAAAATTATGAGTATTTTATTGTCGATAGTTATGTCAACTTCATTGGTAATCCCATGGTAATCCCAACATTTGCGGAAGCGCCGCCATATTCAATAGATAAAGTGGCAACAAAGGTTGTGATTGATCAACATGAATTGAGAGATATTTATGATAAATATGCTTCGGTAACGGATGAAACTGTTGTGGAAGATATGTTAATGGAAGATTTTGGTTTTTCAAGATCGGAAGTTAAAGAATTATTGGAAGTAAGCAAAAGTGGTAGTGGAGGATCTACAGGTGCTTCGAGGGCATCTAGTATAACTGGAAGATTACCAGCAACAGCTGCTATAGGAACCGTTGTAAATATTGTGTATACAATTGATTTGCAAGAAATGAAAGATTTAGCGACAATAACTAATTTTATCGCAAGACAGGTAGGCGGAGCAGGAGCAGGGGTAGCAGTGGCAGCACTTGTTGCTAAAACAGTTTTAGCAGCTGCACAAAAGGGTGGCATAAACTATGCAAAAGTTACAATATCTTATACATATGGCTATAATAATGATGGAGTATTAGGGTGGACGCCAGGTTATACCAAGTATGAGTATTGGTAATAAAAAAGGGAGATGCAATGAAAGAGAATAGAGTATCAAATGAATTCCGTCAAGGAAGAGAAGCAACGTTTGCCGCTTTATTAATGGAACTGTGTCTTTGTGGGGAGCGAATTGCTTCCATAATGGGAATTAGAAATTGGTATGATCAGGTGGGAACTGTTAGAATTTTTCTTTGTATTTTGATTTTTTGTTATTATTATATAATTAAAAAACCAAGATTATTAGATACGCCTGAATGGTATGAGCTAATGAAAAAAGATAGAGTGATTTATGGAATGTGGATCTTGGAAATGATAATATTAGTTAGTAGTATTGGAACTTGAGTGAAAAACAAAGGGGGCGTCAGTTGCTCCCTTTGTTTCTATAAATTATGAGATTGGGAATTTTATGAAGAATAATTATTTAAGTGAACGAGAAATGAATGTTATGCAGGTTTTGTGGAAGTATGAAAAACCCATGACGGTGACAGAAATTGTAGAATCTGAAAAAGAATTGACAACGCCAACAGTCCATACTGTGTTAAGAAAATTGCTTGATAAGGGTTATGTTCAGGTTATTGATACAGTTCAGACTGGAAAAGTTTTTGCTAGGCGATATAAAGCGAAAAAGACTCAGGATGAAGAAATAGAAGAAAAAATAGAAAAATGTATGAAAAATTCTAGAAATCCTATGTCCTTTGTAAATACAATAACAGCAGCTTTGTTGAATGGAGCAGTAGATGAAGAGTCGGTTATTGACGAATTAGAACGTATAGTTCAAAAAAGAAAAAAAGAGATTTTATGAAAATAACATATACATCAATTTTATCGGCAATATGTAGTTCAATTTTGCTATTGGGTTTTTTGTCGGTTTATATATGGAAAAAGCAAGAAAATTATAGCTTGTATGAAGTAAAATTACTTATTTTTTGCACTGTACTAACAGGAGTAAGATTATTTTTTTCAATAGATATTTGCGGAATAAGTCATACGATAGGAATAAAAATATTATATCCAGAACTTTGTCGCTTTATGCGGGGGAAAATAGGATTTTTAAGTCATTTTTCTGTACTTTTTTTGATTAGTTTACTTGGAAGTTTTCTTATCTTAGTGCAAAAAAGTTTATCATATATATCATTTATAAAATTAATAAAAGAAATAAGACCGATAGAGTATATTCGTGTTAAAAAGTATAAAAAAGTGAAAAAAATACCAATATTGAAAGTTGATAGTATAGAAGATCCATTTATTGTTGGTATAAAAAATCCGTATATAATAATACCGAATATAGATGAAGAAACAAAAAAAATAGTACTCTTGCATGAAGTGGGACATTACATTAAAAGAGATTTATTTTTAAAGTGTTTTTTTGAAATATTATGTCTTTTATACTGGTGGAATCCGTTAGTATACATAGTTCGGTATTATTTTTCTAACATATTAGAAATAAGAAATGATTTAATTGTTTGTAATGAGTTATCTGAAATAGAAAAAATTCATTATGTTGAAATATTGTTAAAAATGTCTAGGACAAAAGCGTTAAAAAGGAGAGGAACACTATCTTTTTTTAATGGAAGTTTTTTGAAAATTAGAATTTCTTCTATATTGAATGAAGAACAAAAAAAACAGGTCAATATTAAGTTGTTCTTTTTCTTAATTGCTATTATATTGTCTGGTACAATAGTAATAGAACCAGTAGCTGATTTGAAGTTGCATGCACCGTATTTTGAAGAAGATGATATAGTCAAAAAAAATAACTTTTTTGTAAAGACAGAAAACGGGTATGAATTATATATGAATGGTACATATATAGGAACATTGGATGAAATACCAAATGAATTAAAGAATATTAATATTAGGAGGAAATAAAAATGAAAAAAACGATCAGAATTTTAGCAGTAATAATTGCTATGACATGTATTTTTTCAGGGACTGCGTTTGCACAAGAGAAAGAGGTGGCTGTTGAAAAATCGAGTTCAATAGCTAGAGCAGATGTTATAAAATATGTTTATAAAGTTGAAAACGGGAAATTATATAGAAGATTATATAATTATTCTAAGGATACGTGGCTGGGAGATTGGGAACTGTGTGACTAAAGTAATAATATGATAATTATATTTAATAAATATGTACACTCCTTTTTACGCTTTGAATTTAAAGTAATGTAAAAATTTTATAGCGTGAAGTTTGAAGTTGAGAAATTGCCTTGACAAATAATAAATTTCGCTTATAATACAGAATATACTCAATAACCTTACAAAGGCAATGAAGGGAACAAGTAGAGATCCGCAGGAGAGCGCACAGAAAGCAGCCGGATGATGAGAGGCGCGCGTGAACAGGATATTCGAATACATCCCGGAGCTTCGCACCGAAGAATCTAAAATCGGATCCGATGAAAAGGCTGCGTGGAAAATGTGCGGCGGTTGATTTGGTAGGCTGCGACGTGAGAGACACACGTTATCCGGTCACGGTATCAGAGGGTACCGGCAGAGGCAGATGGGCGCGAGCTGTCTGCGAACAAAGGTGGTAACACGGGAATTTTGCCCCGTCCTTTTTGGAGGACGGGGCTTTTTTATTTTATAGAAAAATGTGTCTTGTGAAATCACAGACGTTCCAAAGTACCTTTATTGTTCTGTTTTGAGAATGATTTTCGGAGAGAAAATAAAGGATGAATCGGATGTATTTTTGAAAAAAGGAATCCCGTGGAGAAGCAAAACGAGTAAGCAAAATTATTTTTTATAAAAAGGAGTAAACAGGAAAATGCAGATTTACGAAGAATTAGTAGCCAGAGGTCTGATCGCCCAGGTTACAAACGAAGAAGAGATCAAAAAACTGGTCAATGAAGGAAAAGCCATTTTCTATATCGGTTTTGACCCGACCGCAGACAGCCTTCATGTAGGTCATTTCATGGCACTGTGCCTGATGAAACGTCTGCAGATGGCAGGCAACAAGCCGATCGCATTACTTGGCGGCGGCACCGGCATGATCGGCGATCCGTCCGGACGTACGGATATGCGCCAGATGCTGACACCGGAGACGATCCAGCATAACTGCGACTGCTTCAAAAAGCAGATGAGCCGTTTCATCGATTTCTCCGATGACAAGGCGCTCTTAGTCAACAACGCAGAGTGGCTGATGAATCTGAATTATGTAAACTTACTGCGCGAGGTTGGACCGCATTTCAGTGTCAACCGCATGCTGACTGCTGAGTGCTACAAGCAGAGAATGGAGAGAGGTTTAAGCTTCTTAGAGTTCAACTACATGATCATGCAGAGCTACGATTTCTACATGCTGTACCAGAAATACGGCTGCAACATGCAGTTCGGCGGCGACGATCAGTGGAGCAATATGTTAGGCGGTACCGAGCTGATCCGCAGAAAGCTTGGCAAGGACGCACACGCGATGACCATCACCCTGCTGTTAAACTCCGAGGGCAAGAAGATGGGCAAGACCCAGTCCGGCGCTGTATGGCTGGATCCGAACAAGACCTCCCCGTTCGAGTTCTACCAGTACTGGAGAAACGTCGCTGACGCGGACGTATTAAAATGCCTGCGTATGCTGACCTTCCTGCCGCTTGAGCAGATCGATGAGATGGACAAATGGGAAGGCAGCCAGTTAAATACTGCAAAAGAGATCCTGGCTTACGAGCTGACCAAGCTGGTACACGGCGAGGAAGAGGCTGAGAAGGCACAGGCAGCAGCGAAAGCACTGTTTTCCAGCGGAAATGCAGCGAATATGCCGACCTACGAGCTGACTGAGGATGATTTCAACGGTGATGCGATCGATATTCTCTCCATCCTGCAGAAATCCGGTCTGGCTCCGTCCCGTTCCGAGGCAAGAAGAAATGTCGAGCAGGGCGGCGTATCTGTAGACGGAAACCAGGTAAAGGATGTTAAGGCAGTCTTTACGAAGGATCAGCTTTCCGGCGAAGGAATGGTTGTCAAGAGAGGTAAGAAGAACTTTAAGAAGGTTGTTTTAAAATAAGTGGAGATGTTCCGCCAGAATCTTCACCCCATACAAATCAGAATCACGCCGCCGGCGATCTCTGCCGGGCTTTCAAGCGAAGCCCGGAGAGATGTCCGGCGGCGGTTCCGATCATGGAGAGAAGCAGAGCAAATCCGAAACCATATCTTACATTCACTCCCACAAAAATTACCCAAATTTTACATAAACGATACCAAAATATGATTTCTGTAAATCCAGGAATCTTTTATACTGCGTACTGTAAGAAATCAAGGATAAAAAACTCTGAGAGAAAAAAGAGAGAGGAAAGAGGAATTTTATTATGAAGAAAAATGTTCAGAAAACAATCGCAGTATTAGGAGCAGCCGTTCTGGCAACTGGAATGATAGGATGTGGTTCCAGCAATACAAATACAAGTGCAGCAGACACAAGCGCAGACAGCAGTGCAGCTGAAAGTGGTGCAGCAGCAGATACAACCGAGAACAGCGCAGATGCAAAAAATTTGAGTGGTTCTATCACCCTGGCAGGTTCCACTTCAATGGAAAAATTTGCCAATGCACTGGCAGAAACGTTCATGGAGAAATATCCGAACGTGACCGTACAGGCTGAATTTACCGGCTCTTCCGCAGGTATCGAGTCCGTGCTGGCAGGTCAGTGTGATGTCGGTGATTCTTCCAGAGCATTAAAGGATGATGAGAAAGCAAAAGGTGCTGTTGAAAATATCGTAGCCATCGATGGTATCGCCGTTGTCGTTGACCCGTCCAACGCTGTAGATGGTCTGAGCAAGGATGACCTGACCGGCATTTACGACGGAAGCATCACAAACTGGAAGGATGTAGGCGGCAGCGATATGCCGATTGTCGTAGTCGGACGGGAAGCAGGTTCCGGTACTAGAGGCGCATTTGAGGAGCTGCTGGGTCTGGAAGATGCCTGCAAATATGCAAACGAGCTGGATTCCACCGGTGCAGTTATGGCAAAAGTAGCATCTACACCGGGTTCCATCGGATACGTTTCCCTGGATGTAGTCGATGATACCGTTAAGGCAGTTAAACTGGATGATGTAGAGCCGACGGAGGAGAACATCAAGGCAGGCAGCTATTTCTTAAGCCGCCCATTCGTTATGGCAACCAAGGGAGAAATTTCTGAGCAGAACGAGCTGGTACAGGCTCTGTTTGACTATGTATACTCTGCAGAAGGCGATGACCTGATTAAATCTGTAGGCCTGATTACTACGAAGTAAGAAACTGCATCGGAATTTGTGAATGTGGATAAAATTACCGGTGGAAACCGGTAAGGATAGAAAAATCAGAAATTCACGAATACACATAATATTGAATAGATTCAAATAATATCGAGTCGCTTGCAGTCAAGCCGCAGAAAGGAAACTCTGCTTTGACCGAAAGCGGCTCGCTGTTCAATCCGAGACAGGAGAGACATATGCACGAAAAGAAATTTACCATTTTTGGAAGCCATGCCACGAAATCAGCGGTAGAGAGGGCAGCGGAAATTATTTTTACCGCCTGCGGCCTGCTGGCGGTGGTGGCAGTTTTTTCAATTACCTTATACATGATTATCAGCGGTACTCCGGCACTTTTTAAGGTGGGGGTTCCGGAAATCTTATTTGGAACCGTCTGGAAGCCGACTGGAAATCCGGCGTCTTTCGGAATCCTCTACGTTATTTTAACCTCCATCGTCGGAACCTTTCTGGCGATCCTGATCGGTGTTCCGATTGGGCTGTTTACCGCCATCTTTCTGGCAGAGGTTGCACCGCCGAAGGTAGCGGCAGTGGTCCGCCCGGCAGTTGAGCTTCTGGCAGGTATTCCGTCGGTTATCTACGGACTCTTAGGAATTTTGATTTTAAATCCCCTGATGTATAAGCTGGAAATGAAAATCTTTGCCGGTTCCACGACGCATCAGTTTACCGGCGGTGCGAACCTGATATCGGCGGTTCTGGTTCTGGCAATCATGATTCTTCCGACCGTCATCAATATCAGCGAGGCGTCGCTTAGGGCAGTCCCGAAACATTTAAAAAGCGCATCGCTGGCGCTGGGTGCAACGCATATCCAGACGATTTTCAAAGTAATCGTTCCGGCAGCGCACTCCGGCATCATCACGGCGGTGGTTTTAGGCTGCGGACGTGCGATCGGGGAGGCAATGGCGATCAGCCTGGTATCTGGAAGTTCAGTCAATCTGCCGCTTCCATTTAACTCCGTCCGTTTCCTGACAACCGCGATCGTGGCGGAAATGTCTTATTCAGAGGGACTTCACCGGGAAGTGCTCTTTACCATCGGTCTGGTGCTGTTCGTATTTATCATGTTTATCAACACGGTGCTCAGCCGGATGTTTGTGAAGGAGGGCGGCGCAAATGACCGATAATGGAATGAAAAGTATTTACCAGAAGCGCACCCGCATCGGGGACAATATCTTAAAAGTGCTGATTTATCTGGCAGCTGGCGTGGCGATCGCGCTGTTAGTTGGCATCATGGGGTATGTGTTTGTGCGCGGCCTGCCGCAGGTTTCCTGGCAGCTTCTGTCCACGGTGCAGAGCTCCCTCAAGGGCACCTTTGGTATTCTGGGAAATATCATCAACACGATTTACATCATTGTAATTACCCTTATCATTGCAGCGCCGATCGGAATCGGCTCCGCCATTTATCTGAACGAATACGCAAAACCGGGAAAACTGGTGCGGACGATTGAATTTACAACTGAGATCCTGTCCGGTATTCCGTCGATTATTTTTGGCTTGTTCGGTATGGTCTTTTTCGGAATGACGCTGAAGCTGGGCTATTCGGTTCTGACCGGATCCTTCACGCTGACCCTGATGGTGCTTCCGCTGATTACGCGGAACACACAGGAAGCACTCAAAACCGTTCCGGACAGCTACCGCAGCGGCGCATTGGGAATCGGTGCAACGAAATGGTATATGATCCGGACGATCCTGCTGCCGAGCGCGGCACCGGGTATTCTGACCGGCGTCATCCTTTCGATTGGCCGTATCGTGGGCGAGTCGGCGGCGCTTCTGTTTACTGCCGGAAGCGGCTTCCAGCTTCCGAAAAACCTGTTTGGAAAACTGTTTGAGTCGAGCGGCACGCTGACCATCCAGCTCTACCTGTCGATGCAGAAAGCAAAATACGATCAGGCGTTTGGAATCGCGGTCGTGCTTCTGATTATCGTGCTGGGAATCAACCTGCTGACGAGATTTTTGACCAACCGGTTTGATGTGACAAAATTAAAATAAAGTAAAAAATGAGGAAATGATATGGAGACAAAAATTTCTACGTCGGATTTGAATCTGTACTATGGAAACAATCATGCATTAAAAAATATCAATCTGGATATATATGAAAATCAGATCACAGCGTTTATCGGACCGTCCGGCTGCGGTAAGTCTACCTATTTAAAAACATTGAACCGCATGAACGATCTGGTGCCGAATGTAACAATCAATGGAAAGGTGTGGATCGACGGCGAGGATATCTATGATCCGAAGGTTGATACGACGCTTCTTCGCAAGAAGGTCGGCATGGTATTTCAGCAGCCGAACCCATTTCCGATGAGTATTTATGACAATATCGCGTATGGACCGCGGATTCACGGCATTAAGGGAAAAGCAGAGCTGGACGCGATTGTGGAGAAGAGTCTGCGCGGCGCGGCCCTGTGGGATGAGGTCAAGGATCGCTTGAAACGTTCTGCACTGGGACTTTCCGGCGGACAGCAGCAGCGTCTCTGCATCGCGCGTGCGCTGGCGGTTGAGCCGGAGATTCTCCTGATGGATGAGCCGACCTCGGCACTGGACCCGATTTCCACGCTGAAAATCGAGGATCTGATGGGCGAGCTTAAGAAGAATTATACCGTTGTCATCGTTACTCACAATATGCAGCAGGCGACCCGTATTGCGGACTATACGGCATTTTTCCTGGTGGGAGAGGTAGTCGAGTATGCACCGACGACGGATCTGTTCTCGCATCCGCGGGAGAAGAAGACGGAAGACTATATTACCGGACGGTTTGGATGATAGGCGTAAGATTGAGGATTTAAAAATAAGTAGAAAATCAGTTTACTGTTCAGAAGTGGAAAATTTCTGGGCAGAAAACAGGGGAGATGGAGAGGAGATACGGGATGGCGACGAGAGAGGTATTTATACAGGAGTTAGAAGGGCTGAATCAGGAATTGAACGTGATGAGCCAGATGGTGCAGGATGCGATTGACAGTAGTTTTCAAGCGCTTACCGAGCATAATGAAGAGCTGGCACAGAAGGTCATCAAAGGAGACCGGGATGTGGACAATATGGAGCGAAAGATCGAGACACACTGCCTGATGCTGATGTTAAAGCAGCAGCCGGTTGCCAGTGATCTGCGCCATATCTCGACGGCGCTGAAGGTTGTGACCGATCTGGAGCGGATGGGTGATCAGGCGGCGGACATAGCCGATTTGTCCCTGCGTTTGGAGGATGCAGATATTAGTCTTGTAAGCAAACATCTTCCGGCCATGGTGGCAAATGTGAAAACGATGGTAAAGGATGCGATTCACGCGTTTACCCAGCGTGACACCGAGACGGCGGAGATATTCGAACAGAGGGATGACCTGATCGATGCCTTCTTTGAGCGGGTAAAACGGGAAGTGATTGAGTTTCTGAAAAAAGACGGGGATAAATCCGATGTGGCAGTCGATCTTTTGATGGTTGCTAAGTATCTGGAGCGAATCGCGGATCACGCGGTCAATGTATGCGAGTGGACAGAGTTCTCGGATACGGGGGCCGTGGGGGATGTGATGATTCTCTAGGTTTAATTAAAATCCGGGCATGAAAAATGAAAATTAGATGCCTGGATTTTTTCCGTTCCGCATAAAATAAATAGAATATGTGGAAATAACGTGGAGTGCGATATATCATGCGTGATATAGTGCTGGAACTTTTAAGTTCATACGGATATGTGGGAATGTTTGCCCTGATTTTAATTGAGAATTTGTTTCCGCCGATCCCGTCGGAAGTGATTTTAACCTTTGGTGGATTTATGACGACATATACACGGATGAATATAGCCGGGGCAGTTCTGGCAGCGACGGCGGGCTCGGTGCTGGGGGCGCTGATTCTGTATGAGCTGGGGCGGCATATTCCCGTGCAGAAGTTTTATGCATTTTTGGGCGGGGCATGGGGAAAACGGCTGGGAGTAGAAGTGGAAGATGTAAAAGATGCAGACGGATGGCTGGAGAGAACGGGACGGTCAGCCGTCTTTTTTTGCCGGTTCGTTCCGATCATCCGAAGCCTGATCTCGATTCCGGCGGGGATGGCAAAGATGGAACTGCTGCCGTTTCTCCTTCTGACAACAGCGGGCAGTCTTATCTGGAATACGGTACTCATCGGAGCCGGCGCGGTGGCGGGGGCATCGTGGGAACGTATTCTGGTGCTGTTAAAAACATATTCCCGCTTCGCCGTGATGGGAGCGGGAATCTTGGGATTTGCGGTGGCGTGTGTGTATTTTCGGAAACGATAACAACAGGAGAGTGAAAATTCATGCAGAAAGAGTTTATTCATTCAAGTAAAAATATATCGTGTCATTCTTTACTTCCAGCCGTGCCGTCCCATCGATCACCAGCTGTTCCAGATATGGGCGCAGGTGGCGTTCCTGACGGATGAGCTGGTCGTAGGTACCGATGTGCATTCCGATCAGGCGTCGGCTTTCCTGATAAAATTCATCACGCGTCATTGGTCTCTGCAAAAGCTTTGCCAGCTCTGCGAGACGCAGACGGACAAGATCCATATTTTTGTCCGCCAGTTCCCGGATATTGCCATCAAATGGACCTTTGTGCGATAAAATCCAGTGCTGGTAAGGCAGTTTTGTGATTGCTTCCTTGCTTTCCAGATCCAGACCGACGTGGTCGCAGTATGGAAGCTTGACGTGACGCAGGACATTTTCGGTTAAAAGCGCGTCTCCGGCAAAGCAGACGCCGTCCGGTGTGCCGATGACGATGTGGTCGAGGGAATGCCCTGGCAGATGGTGAACCGGGAAGGTTACGCCGCAGAGTGTCACGGAAGTATCCTCCGGCTGGATGATACAGTCAACCGGGCAGCGCTGCTCGGTGTCGATGGAAATCTTTTCCTCCTCGGAGCGCCCGAAATAATTGGTATACCGTTCCAGCGCCGCCTGGGAGGCGATCAGCCCGGCTTCGCCAAGCGACATAGCCAGTGGAATCTGAAAGGCTTCGCGCAGGCGTTTGCTGTTTCCATGATGGTCGATGTGCGCGTGGGAAACGATCAGCCCCGCCGGGGTCAGCCCGGCGTCTTTCAGAGAGCCGACCAGCTCGTCATATTCCTTTGAGTAACCATTGTCAAACAGGATGCAGCGGGTGTCGTCGATGCGGTAGACGCCGATGGCTGTTTTGCCAAGCAGGCAGTCTGTATTTCCAGAAACGTGTATGAGTTCCACGGGAAGAGTCCTCCTTTTATCATGAATAACGCAAAAAGCGACGGCTGAGATATCTCCGCTGTCGCTTTTTAAGAATGCGTCTGATAGGAATCGAACCTACGCCTCAGGCTCCGGAGGCCGGCGCTCTATCCACTGAGCTACAGACGCATTACTTGTATGATACTATAATATTTAGAAAATTGCAAGTTTTTTTTCGGAAATACCGCTTGCCGAGTAACCAAATCGCCGCTATAATATTAACAATCGAATAAGTCAGGAGGCGGTCGGGTGGGAGAACCGAAAAAGAAACCGGGACGCAGCCGGAAGAACGGAACGGACTGGGAACTGCGCCGCTATGTGATGCTGCTTGCGGCGGTGATTGTATTGATTCTGATTGGCGCGGTGGCGATGTTTTCCGGGAAAATAACAAACATTCTGGGGAAAAAGGATGGCTTACCGGCAGAAATGGTGGATACAGGCGGATCTGGAATGGTGATTGAGCCGGACACGAAAGAATATATTCAGGACTTTGGCGGATGTATTCTGACAGAGAATGGCGAGCCGGGGATCACAGAGCTGATGAATACTTATTTTCAGGCGGTTTCCGACTGTGATATGGATACGTTTGTGAAGTTGTTTACCTCACAGGATACGAGTGAGGAAGAACACTACCGTCAGGAATTTGAAGAACAGAAGCAGTACATTTCCGGGTACCAGAATGTGAAATGTTATACGACACCGGGACTTAGGGACGGCGAGATGGCAGCGTATGTGTATTATGAGATTTTGTATACGGGCGTGGAGACACCGGCACCGAGTCTGGTGCGGATCTATGCGATCCGGGCGGAGGACGGAAGCTGGCAGATCGATGACGGGAAAATGTCCGAAGAGCTGACGCAGTATTTTGAAGAGCTGTCGGTCAATGAGGATGTGCGCCTTCTCAGCAAGCAGACGGATGAAGCAATGGATGCGGCGATGGAGCAGGATGAGGCGTTGAAAGAGCGCGTGGAATTTATGAAACAGGGCGCGTCGTATATGCGGGATGAGACAGAACCGGCTGCGTCAAATCCTTAAAATGCTTTATTGAATTCGTCTGGCTGGAAAAATAAAGTTTTTAAGGTATGGAAAGCTGAAAAGCGGATATGCCGTAGTATGGAGAAATGGCTGATAGTATATAAGATATAAAATCGATTGATTTATAAAAAGTGAAAGTACAGATATAGAAAGACAAAGAGGCACAAAGAATGGATGTAAAAGATTTTTATTATGATTTACCACAGGAGTTAATTGCACAGGATCCGCTGGAAGATCGTTCTTCTTCCCGGCTTTTAGTGCTGGATAAAAAGACGGGTGAGATGCAGCATAAGGTGTTTAAGGATATTGTCAATTATCTTCATCCGGGCGATTGCCTGGTGATCAATGACACAAAGGTTATCCCGGCGCGTCTGATCGGAAGCAAGGAGGGAACGGATGCACACATCGAGATTCTTCTTCTGAAACGCCGTGAGAACGATATCTGGGAGACGCTGGTAAAGCCGGGCAAAAAGGCAAAACCGGGAACCGTAATTAATTTTGGCGATGGTTTGTTAAAAGGAACCGTCATTGATGTGGTAGAAGAGGGAAATCGTCTGATTCAGTTCTCCTATGAGGGTATCTTCGAGGAGATTCTTGACCAGCTTGGCCAGATGCCGCTGCCGCCGTATATCACACACCGCCTGCAGGACAAGAACCGCTATCAGACGGTTTATGCGAAACACGAAGGATCGGCGGCTGCACCGACGGCAGGTCTGCATTTCACGAAAGAGCTGCTGTCACAGATTCAGGAAATGGGTGTCAAGATCGCGCACGTCACACTTCATGTGGGTCTGGGAACCTTCCGGCCAGTCAAGGTTTCGAATGTACTGGATCATCATATGCACTCGGAGTTCTATCGTATCGAGGAAGATGCCGCCAACATGATCAATGAGACGAAGAAAAATGGAGGACGCATCATCTGTGTCGGTACGACAAGCTGCCGGACGATTGAATCCGCAGCGGCTGAGGACGGCACGATCCGCGCGTGCAGCGGCTGGACCGACATTTTCATCTATCCGGGCTACCAGTTCAAGATTCTGGACTGCCTGATCACAAACTTCCACCTGCCGGAGTCCACACTCGTCATGCTGGTATCCGCACTGGCAGGCAGAGAACACGTGCTCACGGCGTATGAAGAGGCGATCCGGCAGAGATACCGGTTCTTTAGTTTTGGGGATGCTATGTTTATCCAGTAGAGAAAAGGGATGTATGAAAAAGACTCATAGTGAAAGGCTATGGGTCTTTTTATTTCGAAAAATGTTTGAAAAACGGCACACCGCGTTCTCGTTACTTTAGCCTGCAAATAAAAAGTCAAGACTTAATG
>UMIC01007400.1_pt1 | contig 76838 bp, 48 predicted proteins | sample 1965681 | NCBI WGS metagenome assembly UMIC01 (sample SAMEA4836114, study PRJEB28245) | human gut metagenome | biome: gut microbiome; material: fecal sample | place: Denmark | collected 2008
ATATAATATAAAAATATTTGTAGAAAATAGCGCTTTATTTTATGAGGAATATTTCAACGCAGCATGATGAAAAATAGAATAGTAGTAAGAGAGAAAAGTGCAAATGAGAATCGAACATTTGTACTTTTTTCTTGCCTTCATCTATATACTTTCAAAAAAATGTCTGATATAATAGGGACTGTTACAAGAACAAACAGTAAAAATATGACAGAACCGGAGCCTGGTATCATCAGGTATTTCCGAGTGCTGTTTTATCCGCAAATATGAATTTTGTGACTTTTATTCGTAACGAGACCAAAATGACCTTTATTCGAGACAAAAATAGGCGTTTTGTTACGAATCTGGATACGAATTTTTGGCTGATAATGATCATAGTAAAAGTCACAAATGGAGGGATTTACCATGAATGCAGAAAAAGGACATTCGCAATCCGCTGACAATAGTCAGCTACTTGCTCATAAAAGCAGCCCGCAGGGCGGACATGCTTTTAAATTAAAAGCCCCATATAAGCCAACCGGAGACCAGCCACAGGCGATTGCAGAGCTTGTAAAAGGGTTCAAGGAAGGCAATCAGTTCGAGACTCTGCTGGGAGTTACTGGTTCCGGTAAGACATTTACGATGGCAAATGTCATCGCACAGTTAAATAAACCAACTCTGGTACTTGCACACAATAAAACACTGGCAGCGCAGCTTTACGGTGAAATGAAAGAATTCTTCCCTGAGAACGCAGTGGAGTATTTTGTCTCCTATTACGACTACTACCAGCCGGAGGCATATGTGCCATCTACAGACACCTATATTGCAAAAGATGCCTCCACAAATGATGAAATCGATAAGTTGCGATTATCGGCAACGGCGGCTCTCTGTGAGCGCAGAGATGTAATTGTTGTATCCTCTGTTTCCTGTATTTATGGTCTGGGCGCGCCGGAAGAGTTCTTTGATATGATGATTTCACTTCGTCCGGGAATGGAGAAAGACAGAGATGATGTGATCAAAGCGCTGATCGACATTCAGTACAATCGTAATGAAATGGATTTTCATCGAGGTACATTCCGTGTGCGGGGTGATGTACTGGAGATTTTTCCTGCCAACTATTCTGACCGTGCGATCCGTGTAGAATTTTTCGGAGACGAGATCGACCGCATTACAGAAGTAGATGTCCTGACTGGTGAAATTCGCAGTGAACTGAAACATGCCGCGATTTTCCCGGCATCTCATTATGTTGTGCCACAGAGCCAGATTCAGAGAGCCGCAGATGCCATCCTCGAAGAAATGAAAGAACAGGTTGCCTATTTTAAAGGTGAGGACAAGCTGATCGAGGCACAGCGTATTGCCGAGAGGACAAATTTCGATGTAGAAATGATGAAAGAAACCGGATTCTGTTCCGGCATTGAGAATTACTCACGACACCTTACCGGCCTGGCACCGGGACAGCCGCCGTATACGCTGATGGACTATTTTAAAGATGATTTTCTTCTTATTATAGATGAGTCCCACAAAACCGTCTCACAAGTTGGCGGTATGTATGCCGGTGATCAGAGCCGTAAACAGACACTGGTGGATTATGGGTTCCGCCTGCCGTCTGCGAAGGACAATCGTCCGTTGAGTTTTGATGAATTCGAAAACAAACTGGATCAGGTGATGTTTGTCTCGGCGACACCGGGACAGTATGAGGCGGATCATGAGATGCTCCGCGCAGAGCAGATCATCCGCCCGACCGGACTTCTGGATCCGAAGGTTGAGGTGCGTCCGGTGGAAGGGCAGATCGATGACCTGATCGGAGAAGTCAATAAAGAAGTAGAAAAGGGCAATAAGATTCTTATCACGACACTGACAAAACGTATGGCGGAAGATCTGACGGATTATATGAAAGATGTCGGCATTCGTGTACGTTATCTCCACTCAGATATTGATACCCTTGAGCGCGCGGAGATCATCAGGGATATGCGTCTGGACGTTTTTGATGTACTGGTAGGAATCAATCTTCTGCGAGAAGGTCTGGACATTCCGGAAATCACACTGGTAGCCATTCTGGATGCGGATAAAGAAGGATTCCTGCGTTCAGAAGTTTCTCTGATCCAGACAATCGGACGTGCTGCCCGTAACAGCGAAGGTCATGTTATTATGTATGCTGATGTGATGACGGATTCCATGCGAAAGGCAATTCAGGAGACTGAGCGAAGAAGAAATATTCAGGAAGCATACAATAAAGAACATGGAATTACACCGACCACGATCAAAAAGGCAGTACGCGATCTGATTACTGTTTCCAGGGCCGTTGCTGAGACAGAAGATAAACTGAAGAAAGATCCGGAATCCATGACAAGGAAAGAACTGACAAAACTGATTGGACAGGTGGAAAAGCAGATGCGCGCAGCGGCCGCAGATCTGAATTTCGAACAGGCCGCAGAACTGCGTGACAAGATGATTGAGCTTAAGAAAAATCTGGATGAGATGGATTCATGAGATACAGGGAAAATGTCAGAGCTTATCCGCGTAGCGTGTGATTAATTTTTACTTTACGCTTGTACAGTGATGGAGAGCGTGCTAAAATAAAACGAGCACGACACGAAAGAAGGATAGAAATATGCAGTTTTCCAAAAGACTAGACAGATTTGGAGAGGAAATTTTTGCAGCCCTGAATAATCGCCGTATGGAGCTGGAACAGCAGGGGATGAAAATTTATAATATGAGTGTGGGAACACCGGATTTTAAGACACCGGACCACATCAAGAAAGCGCTTGCAGAAGCGGCAATGGATGACAATAACTGGAAGTACAGTCTTCGTGATCTTCCGGAATTGCTCGAGGCAGTCTGTGCTTATTATAAGAAACGATTTGATGTGGAACTGACACCGGATATGGTCATGACCGTTTACGGAAGTCAGGAAGGTATGGGACATCTGGGGATGGCGCTTTGTGATGAAGGCGATGTGGTACTGCTTCCGGATCCGTGTTATCCGGTATTTGCCGCAGGAAGTCTGATGGCAGGCGCGAAGCCTTACTATTATCCGCTGGTAGCAGAACATGATTTCCTTCCATATGTTAAGGACATCCCGGAAGAAGTGGCTAAGAAAGCCAGATACATGGTTGTTTCCCTGCCGTCCAATCCGGTCGGAAGTATTGCCACACCAGGGATATACGAAGAAATCGTAGAGTTTGCGCGTAAGTATGATATTCTGATCATTCATGATAATGCATACAGTGATATTATCTTTGACGGAGCGCATGGCGGAAGCTTCCTTTCTACAGAAGGAGCGAGGGAAGTTGGTGTGGAATTTTTCAGCCTTTCCAAGTCCTTTAATGTAACCGGTGCGAGAATCAGTTTTCTGGTAGGCCGTCCGGATGTGATCGCAGCACTTCGTAAATTAAGAAGCCAGATTGATTTTGGCATGTTCCTTCCAATACAGAAAGCAGCTATTGCGGCACTGAACGGTCCGCTGGAAAGTGTACAGGAGCAGTGCAATATGTATCAGGAAAGACGTGATGCACTTTGTAATGGCCTTCGGGAAATCGGCTGGGATCTTCCGAATGGAAAGGGAACCATGTTTGTCTGGGCAAGAATTCCGGGTGGACGTACTGACAGTATGGCATTCTGTATGGAATTGATGGAAAAAGCTGGCGTTATCGTAACTCCTGGTGCAAGTTTCGGACCGCATGGAGAAGAATATGTACGTTTTGCGCTTGTACTGCCGCCGGATAAGATCCGCGAGGTAATAGATGCAATCCGCAGAAGCGGAATCTGAGGAAGCAGCACATATCTGCAGAAAGATTTATTTACAATAAATTAAGAACAGAATTTTACATAATCACAGTAGATCTGACACAAAGTAACAGAGGGGAAAGACAGATTTTTCCGATTTGTGTCTGTACTGTGATTTTTTTTGATTTTTAAAAAAATTAGTAATTATCTGTTGACAAACAATAATGACAGTGCTATCTTAACAGTATAGATGTTAGCACTCCTCATTATTGAGTGCTAACAAATAAGGCGGAAAGGAGCTGGGAACATGGATGAACAGTTGACGGATCGTAAGAAACGAATCCTGAAAGCAATCATTAAGACATACATGGAGACAGGTGAACCGGTCGGTTCAAGGACGATATCCAAGGACGCCGATCTGAATGTCAGCTCAGCAACGATCCGGAATGAGATGTCTGACTTGACAGATATGGGCTACATCGTACAGCCACATACGTCGGCAGGAAGAATCCCTTCTGACAAGGGCTATCGCCTTTATGTGGATGAGCTGATGAAGGAAAAGGAAGACGAGATCGAAGAGATTCGTAATCTGATGATTGAGAAGACAGACAAGATGGAAAAAGTGCTTAAGAATGTGGCACGTGTCCTTGCTTCCAATACAAATTATGCAACGATGGTTTCGGTTCCCCAGTACAGCGGAAATAAACTGAAATTTATTCAGTTGTCCCGTGTTAATGAACAGCAGCTTGTAGCAGTGGTTGTATGTGAGGGAAATGTCATTCGTAACCAGATTATTGATCTGGATGAAGAGATGGATGATGAGACACTCCTGAAACTGAATTTACTTCTTAATACCAATCTGAACGGACTGCCGATTCAGGATATCAATCTGGGAATGATTGCCAGACTGAAAGAACAGGCAGGTATTCACAGCGGACTGGTTGCAAGAGTACTGGATGCAGTTGCAGCTACGATTCATGTTGATGAAGATGATCTGGAAATCTATACGTCAGGTGCGACGAACTTTTTTAAATATCCGGAACTGTCCGACAAGACGAAGGCAACCGAATTGATTTCTACTTTCGAAGAAAAGCAGCAACTGGTTGATCTGGTCAAAGAACGGATGGCGGATGATAATACCGGAGTTCAGGTGTACATCGGAGATGAACTTCCGATCTCGACCATGAAAGACTGCAGTGTTGTTACTGCTACTTATGAACTGGGCGAGGGTATGCATGGAACAATCGGTATCGTAGGACCGAAGCGAATGGATTATGAAAATGTAGTAAATAGTCTGAAGACCCTCAAGGTCGAACTCGACGAGGTATTCAAAAAAAATAAAAATAACCAAGACAGTTAGCTGTCAAACTGGAAAGGCGGTAGAAGAAACGTGTCAGAAACAACAAAAACAACTGGTGTGCAGGACGAAGCAGAGAAAGAAGTTCCGGAGACTGAAGAACCTGTAACAGAACCAGTCGAAGAATCGCCGGAGGCAACCGCAGGAGAGAATCCGGAAGGAGAAAAAGAAGCGGATGCCGCAGATGAGAAAGAATCAAAAGGAAAGACATCTTTCTTTGGCAAAAAGAAAAAAGATAATAAACTGGAACAGCAGATCGAAGATCTGACAGACCGTTTAAAACGAAACATGGCTGAGTTTGATAACTTCCGTAAACGTACGGAAAAAGAAAAATCCAGCATGTATATCATTGGAGCGAAGGATATTATTGAGAAAATCCTTCCGGTGGTAGATAACTTTGAAAGAGGCCTTGCACAGGCAACGGAAGGTGATCCGTTTGCTGAGGGCATGGAAAAAATCTACAAACAGCTCACCACTACACTGGAGAGCTTGGGAGTAGAGCCGATCGAAGCCGTTGACAAAGAATTCAATCCGGATCTTCACAATGCAGTAATGCATGTAGAAGACGAATCCGTTGGAGACAATATTATTGTGGAGGAACTTCAGAAAGGATACACCTATAAGGGATTTGTAGTCCGCCACAGCATGGTTAAGGTTGCAAACTGATCGTGCTCAAGGAAAAAGGAAGCGGCTGCGAAGCAGACATTTGCTTTTTCTGGCACGATCCTGACGAAATCAGAAGTGCGAAGCACGTAAGATGCGATGAGCATCTTGATTTCGGAGGGACACTTAAAGGTCGTTCGAAGGAACTTAATGAGTCCGACCGTAGGGAGAGACGAATTTAGTGAATCGAACTTCCTTAATTGAATATTTAATAATCTTAGAATAAACAGGAGGAACATTATCATGGGAAAAATTATTGGTATTGACTTAGGTACAACAAACAGTTGTGTAGCTGTAATGGAAGGTGGACAACCGACCGTTATCGCAAATACAGAAGGAGCTAGAACTACACCATCTGTAGTCGCTTTCACAAAGACAGGTGAGCGTCTTGTAGGTGAACCTGCAAAACGTCAGGCCGTAACAAACGCAGACAGAACAATCTCTTCCATTAAGAGAGAGATGGGTACAGATTATCGTGTAACAATCGATGAGAAGAAATATTCTCCTCAGGAAATTTCAGCTATGATTCTTCAGAAACTGAAAAAAGATGCAGAAGGATATCTTGGAGAAACTGTTTCAGAAGCAGTTATTACAGTTCCGGCATACTTCAACGATGCTCAGCGTCAGGCAACCAAAGATGCAGGTAAGATTGCTGGTCTTGATGTAAAACGTATCATCAACGAACCTACAGCAGCAGCTCTTGCATACGGACTTGACAACGAAAAAGAACAGAAGATCATGGTTTACGACTTAGGTGGCGGTACATTCGATGTATCCGTTATCGAGATCGGTGATGGTGTTATCGAAGTTCTTTCCACAGCTGGTAACAACCGTCTTGGTGGTGATGACTTTGACCAGAAAGTTACAGACTGGATGATCGAAGAATTCAAGAAAGCAGAAGGCGTAGACTTAAGCAATGATAAGATGGCTCTTCAGAGACTGAAAGAAGCAGCAGAGAAAGCTAAAAAAGAACTTTCTTCCGCAACAACAACAAACATCAACCTTCCGTTCATCACTGCAACAGCAGAAGGACCGAAGCATTTCGATATGAACCTTACAAGAGCTAAATTCGATGAGCTGACACATGATCTCGTAGAAAAGACAGCAGAGCCGGTTCGCCGTGCACTGTCTGACGCAGGAATCACAGCTTCCGAACTTGGTCAGGTACTTCTGGTAGGTGGATCTACACGTATTCCGGCTGTACAGGACAAAGTAAAACAGCTCACAGGTAAAGAGCCAAGCAAAAATCTGAACCCAGATGAGTGCGTTGCACTTGGTGCCTCCGTACAGGGTGGTAAACTTGCCGGTGATGCAGGTGCCGGTGATATCCTTCTTCTGGATGTTACTCCGCTGTCACTGTCCATCGAGACAATGGGTGGTATCGCAACTCGTCTGATCGAGAGAAATACAACTATCCCGACAAAGAAGAGCCAGATCTTCTCCACAGCAGCAGACAACCAGACAGCTGTAGATATCAATGTAGTACAGGGTGAGCGTCAGTTCGCGAAAGATAACAAATCCCTCGGTCAGTTCCGTCTGGACGGAATCCCGCCGGCACGTCGTGGTGTTCCGCAGATTGAAGTTACATTTGATATTGATGCCAACGGTATCGTAAACGTATCCGCTAAGGATCTTGGTACAGGAAAAGAACAGCACATCACAATCACAGCCGGTTCCAACATGTCTGATTCTGAAATTGACAAAGCAGTCAAAGAAGCTGCTGAATTCGAAGCTCAGGATAAGAAACGTAAAGAGGGAATCGATACAAGAAACAATGCAGATTCCATGGTATTCCAGGTTGAGAATGCACTGAAAGAAGCCGGAGATAAGATTGACGCCAACGACAAAGCAGCAGTTGAGACAGATCTGAATGCACTGAAAGATCTCCTTGCTCAGACAGCAAATGCAGAAATGACAGATGCTCAGATCGCAGATATCAAAGCAGCTCAGGAAAAAATGATGGAAAGTGCTCAGAAACTTTTCGCAAAAATGTATGAGCAGACACAGCAGGCCGGCGGTCAGGCAGGTCCGAACCCGGGAGCAGGTGCAGGTGCAGCTCAGGGCGGAAATGAATCTGGCTATGGCGATGATGTTGTAGACGCTGATTATAAAGAAGTCTAATGATACCAAGGGTTTAAAAATTCAGGAGTCATTCATGCTTGCATGTGATGACTCCTGAGTTTGAAACCCGCAACATACGAGAAAGTAGCGATTTATGTAGTAAATCAGCGGATTTTGAATATGTTCAGACCGGTGGAAGCTGTGCAGCAGCAGAACAGGTCGTGATATCTGAAAACGCAAATCAAAGATATAGGAAAGAGAAAAGATGGCTGATAAAAGAGATTACTACGAGGTCCTGGGTGTCAGCAAGACAGCCAGTGATTCAGAATTAAAAAGTGCATATCGAAAATTAGCCAAGAAATATCATCCGGACGTAAATCCGGGAGACAAAGAAGCGGAAGCGAAGTTCAAAGAAGCAACAGAAGCATACAGCGTACTGAGTGATGCAGAAAAGAGAAGACAGTATGACCAGTTTGGCCATGCTGCTTTTGAACAGGGCGGTGGTGGAGCCGGCGGATTCGGCGGCTTTGACTTCAACGGTGCAGACATGGGTGATATTTTCGGTGACATTTTCGGAGATCTGTTTGGAGGTGGCGGAAGACGCCGTACCAACAACGGACCGATGAAGGGTGCTAACTTACGTGCACGTGTAAACATTACCTTTGAAGAAGCCGTGTTTGGATGTGACAAAGAACTCGAAATCGTTCTGAAAGATGAATGTACGACCTGTCACGGAACCGGTGCAAAACCGGGAACACAGCCGACTACCTGTCCGAAATGTCATGGAGAAGGTCAGATTGTCTATACACAGCAGTCTATGTTTGGTATGGTTCGAAATGTACAGACCTGTCCGGACTGTAACGGAAGCGGAAAGATCATCAAAGAAAAATGTACTTCCTGCCGCGGCACAGGTTATACATCTTCAAGAAAGAAGATTCAGGTCTCCATTCCGGCAGGTATTGACAATGGACAGAGCATCCGTATCCGTGACAAAGGTGAGCCGGGAACCAATGGTGGACCAAGAGGTGATCTGCTTGTAGAAGTAAATGTTGCACGTCACCCGATCTTCCAGAGACAGGATATGAACATCTTCTCAACAGCACCGCTGACCTATGCACAGGCAGCGCTGGGGGGTGAAATCCACATCAACACAGTGGATGGAGATGTTGCATACGAGGTAAAACCCGGAACTCAGACAGACACTCGCATCCGTCTGAAGGGAAAAGGTGTTCCTTCTCTGAGAAATAAAAACATCCGTGGTGACCATTATGTAACACTGGTCGTTCAGGTTCCGACAAAACTTAATGAAGAAGCGAAAGAAGCTCTTCGCAAGTTTGATGAGGCCTGTGGCAACAGGTCTGCTTCCGAGTCAAAAGACGGATCTGAGAAATCAGAAAAGAAGAAAAAGAGCTTTATGGATAAACTCAAAGAAACTTTTGAGGACTAAATCTGCTAAACTTAAAGAAACTTTTCAGGAAAAGAGGGAAACCTCTTTTCTTTTTTTGCGCTATCATGTATTATAAAAGATAAGGCAAAATTGCGGACACAGTTTTCAGTGACACAATTTGCAGATATCGTAAAGTTGTCGTACAGAACAAGACAGGAGATTACAATATATGAAATGGAACCGTTTTACCATTAAGACAAAAACAGAAGCAGAAGACATGATCATCTGTACTCTTGCAGAAATCGGTGTGGAAGGTGTGGAGATTCAGGATCACCAGCCACTGACCGAAGAAGATAAAGCACAGATGTTTGTTGACATCATGCCGGAAGGACCGGCGGATGACGGCATTGCTTATCTGAATTTTTATCTTGAAGAAGATGCAGATAAAGAAACCATTCTTCGTGATGTCAGAAATGCGCTGGAAGAACTTCGTACCTTTATGGATATCGGTGAGGCGACGATTGAAGAATCCCAGACTGAGGACAAAGACTGGATCAACAACTGGAAAGAGTTTTTCCATCAGTTCTATGTGGACGATATTCTGATCGTTCCATCCTGGGAAGAGGTAAAAGAAGAAGACAAGGACAAGATGATTCTTCATATCGATCCGGGGACTGCATTCGGAACCGGTATGCATGAGACAACACAGCTTGTTATCCGTCAGTTAAAGAAATACGTAAAACCGGGCATCGAACTTCTCGATGTCGGAACCGGAAGCGGAATCTTAGGAATTACAGCCCTCAAACTAGGCGCCGGTCATGTGGTAGGAACTGACCTGGATCCATGTGCTGTTCCGGCAGTACAGGATAATAAAGAAGCCAATGAAATCGTAGATGAAACATTCGATATGATGATCGGAAACATCATCGATGACAAAGAAGTGCAGGATCAGGTGGGCTATGAGAAATATGACATCGTAGCTGCAAATATCCTTGCGGATGTGCTAGTACCGCTGACACCAGTGATTGTTCATCAGATGAAAAAAGGCGCTTATTACATCACCTCCGGTATTCTTGATGTCAAAGAAGAAGTAGTCAGAGAAGCTGTTGCAAAAGCAGGTCTGACACTTGTGGAAGTGACCAGACAGGGTGAATGGGTCTGCGTGACTGCAAGAAAGGATTGAGACGATGCAGAGGTTTTTTGTAGAGCCACATCAGATTGATGAGGGCGCACATCAGATTCACATCCTCGGAAGTGATGTCAATCATATTTCAAATGTCCTGCGCATGAAACAGGGCGAGGAACTCTGGATCAGCGACGGAGGTAAAAAGGAATACCGATGTACCATCGAGGAATTCAGCCCGGACGAAGTCCTTCTTCACATTATTTATGCACAGGAACCGGATTATGAGCTTCAGAGCCGTATCTATCTGTTTCAGGGACTTCCGAAGGCAGATAAAATGGAACTGATCATACAGAAGGCAGTTGAGCTCGGTGCATACGAAGTGATTCCGGTAGAGACAAAGCGTTGTGTCGTGAAACTGGACGGCAAAAAAGCAGCAAAAAAGGTTGAGCGCTGGAAACAAATCGCAGAAAGTGCTGCAAAGCAGTCAAAACGTATGCTGATCCCGAATGTACATGAAGTACTGACATTTAAAGAAGCGTTAAAATATGCAGAATCCATGGATGTCCGCCTGATTCCGTATGAACTTGCAAAAGGAATGCAGGAGACAAAGGAGATTCTTGCCGATATCCAGCCGGGACAGTCTATCGGAATTTTTATCGGACCGGAAGGCGGATTTGAAGAAAAAGAAGTAGAAACAGCAATCAGCGAAGGTGCGAAACCGATTACTCTGGGTAAACGTATCCTTCGTACAGAGACAGCCGGACTTGCCATTTTGTCAGTCCTGATGTTTCAGCTTGAGCAATAGATAAAAGAGGAGTGTTATGGAAGTTTATTTTGATAATTCTGCAACGACCAGATGCTATGATTCTGTAAAAGATATCGTAGTGAAGACGATGACAGAGGATTTCGGAAATCCGTCTGCCATGCATTTAAAAGGTGTAGATGCAGAAAAATACGTAAAAGAATCAGCAAAGACGATTGCAAGTATTCTGAAAGTGCAGGAAAAAGAGATTCTGTTCACCTCAGGTGGTACAGAATCTGATAACCTTGCACTGATCGGTGGTGCACTGGCAAACAAGAGAAACGGAAATCACATTATTATTACATCGGTAGAACATGCAGCAGTCAGCCAGCCGGCATCTTTTTTGCAGGAACAGGGATTTGAAATCACTTATCTTCCGGTAGATCACGAAGGCAAAATAAAGATGAGTGCACTGGAAGCAGTTCTGCGCCCGGATACGATTATGGTTTCTACCATGCTTGTAAATAACGAAGTCGGTGCCGTGATGCCGGTAGAAGAAATTGCGAAGATGGTTCACGAAAAAAGCCCGAAGGCTCTTTATCATGTGGATGCCATCCAGGGATTTGGTAAATACCGCATTTACCCGAAAAAGATGGGCATCGATCTTCTTGCAGTCAGCGGACACAAGATCCACGGACCAAAGGGTATCGGATTTTTGTATATCAATGAAAAAGTAAAGATCATTCCGCAGATCCTTGGTGGCGGACAGCAGAGCGGAATGCGCTCCGGTACAGACAATGTGCCTGGAATCGCAGGACTCGGTGTGGCAGCTGCGCAGATTTATGAAAATCTCGACGAAAATGTAGAGCATATGTACCAGCTGAAAGAGCATATTGCAGAGGGCTTATCTGAGATTGAGGATATCCGTATCAATGGTATGCCGCTTCGCGAAGGTGCACCACAGATTTTGAGCATCAGCGTTATGGGTGTGCGCAGCGAAGTCCTGCTTCATGCACTTGAAGATAAAGGAATCTACATTTCTGCCGGAAGTGCATGCTCCAGTCACAAGAGAAAACCGAGTGCGACGCTTTCTGCAATGGGAATGTCGAAAGACCAGATAGAAAGTACAGTACGTTTAAGTTTCTGTGAAGAAAACACGATGGAAGAAGCTGATTATTTCTTACAGACTATGAAAGAGCTTGTTCCGATGCTCCGCAGATACTCAAGAAAATAAACAACCAGTGTAGGAAAACACTGACAGAAAATTCAGGAGGAAATACCAGATATGATATTTCATGCATTTTTGATAAAATATGCAGAGATTGCCATCAAGGGCAAAAACAGATATCTGTTTGAGGATGCACTTGTAAAACAGATGAAACTGGCTCTCGAGCCGGTAGAAGGCGAATTTACCGTAACGAAAGAACAGGGCCGTGTATATGTGTTCTGTCCGGAAAAATATGATTTTGACGAGGCTGTAGAAGCATTACAGCGAGTGTTTGGTATCGTTGGTATCAGCCCGGTTGTCATTTATGAAGATCAGGGCTTTGATCAGATGGCAGAGGATGTCGTTGCCTACATGAAAGCCAGATATCCGGAATACAAAGGTTCCTTCAAGGTATACACAAGAAGAGCAAAAAAATCTTACCCGATTACCTCTATGGAAGTCAGCGCAGCAATAGGTGAAAAAATCCTCGATGCGTTCCCGGAGGCATCTGTTGATGTACACAATCCGGAAATGACACTTTCCGTAGAGATCCGTGACAAGATTTATGTATATTCCGAGACTCTTCCGGGACCGGGAGGGATGCCGATCGGAACAAACGGAAAAGCCATGCTTCTCCTTTCCGGTGGTATTGACAGTCCGGTAGCAGGTTATATGATCGCAAAACGTGGCGTCAAAATCGAGGCAGTGTATTTCCATGCTCCGCCGTACACAAGCGAACGTGCAAAACAAAAAGTCGTAGATCTTGCAAAACTGGTTGCACGCTACAGTGGTCCGATCCGTCTGCACGTTGTTAATTTTACAGATATCCAGCTTTATATCTATGATCAGTGCCCGCATGAAGAACTGACGATCATCATGCGTCGTTATATGATGCGTATTGCAGAGCATTTTGCACGCAAAGATAAATGTCTCGGCCTGATTACAGGAGAGAGCATCGGACAGGTTGCAAGCCAGACATTACAGAGCCTTGCAGCAACAGATGAAGTGTGCGAGCTTCCGGTATATCGTCCGGTCATTGGATTTGACAAAGAAGAAATCGTTCAGATTTCCAGAAAGATCAATACCTTTGAGACTTCAATCCAGCCATTTGAAGACTGCTGTACAATTTTTGTGGCAAAACATCCGGTAACAAAACCGAATCTCAAGGTAATTCACAGATCCGAAGAGAAATTAAACGAGAAGATCGACCAGCTTGTAGAAGAAGCGCTGGCATCTACAGAAGTAATCGAAATTCAGTAAACAGTATGGAGTAGTTTCCCATAAAACATAAAAACAGCTTCTCATGCGTATGCACAGAAGCTGTTTTAAAACTGTCTTACTTTCATGATCTCCTTAAGAAGATGATACAGATCATTCAATTACATATGGCTGTACGATTGTCAGAATAGTATCAAGCATGCTGCCTTCAGCGTGGATATTCAGATTGATCGGTTTGGATAAGTCTAAACTGAAGATACCCATGATGGATTTTGCATCGATCACATATCTTCCGGATACTAAGTCAAAGTCACAGTCAAATTTACTGATCTCGTTAACAAATGCTTTCACTTTATCGATAGAATTCAGCGAGATTTTTAATGTTTTCATTTTGAGAACCTCCCTATTTAGTGTTATTATGTGATTAATCTTAACCGTACACTCCTGAAAAGTCAAGGGAAAATCGGACGAAATTACGGTTAAATATTCGTTCGTGTATATAAAAAACGTAACTATTCAGCAGGTAACGGTGAAGGTACTGAACAGTTATAAAAACAATAAAATCGGAGTACAAAGTGAAAATATCAGAAAATATATATGAGGTTAAAAAATATGAAAAAAAAGGTTGCCCTTCATAATCTGGGCTGTAAAGTAAATGCATACGAAGTAGAAGCAATGCAGCAGCTTCTGGAAAAAGCAGGATATGAGATCGTACCTTTTACGGAAGGAGCGGACGTATATCTAATCAATACCTGTACGGTTACGAATATTGCAGACCGTAAATCCCGACAGATGCTGCACAAGGCAAAAAAAATGAACCCGGATGCGATCGTGGTAGCTGCCGGATGCTATGCACAGGCAGACACAGAAAAACTCAAAGAAGACAACGCGGTTGACCTGATCCTCGGAAATAATCAGAAGACACAGATCGTGGAAGTTCTGGAAGAGTATGAGAAAGAACATTCCAAACAGGTGCAGGTGATCGAAATCAACCACACAAAAGAGTATGAGGAGCTTTCCATTGAGCAGACAGCGGAACATGTCCGCGCGTACATCAAGGTACAGGACGGATGCAACCAGTTCTGCACTTACTGCATTATCCCTTTTGCAAGAGGACGGGTGCGCAGCAGAAAAATTGCGGACGTATTAAGAGAAGTTGAGACACTGGCATCCAAAGGTTATAAAGAAGTCGTACTTACCGGAATCCACTTAAGTTCCTACGGCGTGGATTTTTCGAAAGAAGAAAGAGAGAGCCTTCTTTCCCTGATCCAGGCGGTAAGTAAAGTAGAAGGAATTCAGAGAATCCGTCTGGGCTCTCTTGAACCGAGGATCATTACCGAAGAATTTCTGGAAGGAATCGTTGCGACAGGAAAAGTCTGCCCTCATTTCCATCTGTCTCTTCAGAGCGGCTGCAACAAAACCCTGAAAAATATGAATCGCCGCTACAGTGCACAGGAATATGCAGAAAAATGTGAACTGATCCGTAAATATTATCCGGCACCGGCGCTTACAACGGATGTGATCGTGGGATTCCCGATGGAAACAGAAGAAGATTTTGAAGAGTCTTATGAATTTGTAAAAAACATTCATTTTTATGAGACGCATATTTTCAAATATTCCAGAAGACATGGGACAAAAGCAGCCGCTATGGATGGACAGCTTACAGAAGCAGTAAAAACTCAGCGAAGCGAAAAGCTGCTTGAGCTTCATGATATCCGTGCAAAGGAATACGAAGAAGCAATGATCGGAAAGACAATCGAGCTTCTTCTTGAAGAAGAAATCGAAGAAGATGGAAAAATGTGGTATGTAGGACACAGCCGTGAGTATGTACGTGCCGTTATCGAAAAGACGGAGGCACATCAGGTAAATGATCTTGTTGAGGCGAAGGTGACAGGATTTGTGACAGACCATCTTTTGCGTGCGGAATGATCTGCAAGTTGTAATGCCGGTTTTGACGATAGAATTTCAGCAAAAAAGGGTTCTTGTATTTTGATGAGAATTATATTAAAATAAAAAGGAAATCTTATTAAGGACGTGAGAAAAATGGCAGAAAACAGTTTGGGAAATACACAATATTTCAGAACAAAACCGGATCAGGATCTTGAAGTAAAAGAAGTCCTTGATCTGGTCTACAATGCAATGGATGAAAAGGGATATAATCCGGTAAACCAGATAGTCGGTTATATTATGTCCGGAGATCCGACTTATATTACCAGCCACAAAGGTGCGCGAAGCATGATCATGAAAGTCGAGAGAGACGAGCTGGTAGAAGAATTACTTAATGAATATATTAAGAACAAATCCTGGGAACGCTAGGAATATGCGGATTCTCGGATTAGATTACGGATCAAAAACAGTAGGAGTAGCCGTCAGTGATCCACTTGGCCTGACTGCGCAGAAGGTAGAAACGATATGGCGCAAACAGGAAAATAAACTTCGGCGAACTCTTGCAAGAATTGAAGAACTCATCGCAGAATATGAAGTAGAGAAAATCGTGTTGGGCTTTCCGAAGAATATGAACAACACGGTTGGTGAGCGCGCGGAAAAAGCTCTTGAGTTTGGCGAAATGCTGAAAAAACGTACCGGGCTTGAAGTTATCATGTGGGATGAGCGTCTGACAACAGTAGAGGCAGACCGGACACTTATAGAGGCCGGTGTGCGCAGAGAAAACCGCAAACAGTATCTGGATGGCATTGCGGCAGTATTTATTTTGCAGGGATATCTGGATTCCCTGTCAGTATGACAAAGGTGACAACATGGAAAAAATCAGATTTCAGTCTCCTGATGGAACAGTAGAAGATTTCTACATTGAGGAGCAGACAAGAATCGGAGGGGTGGCGTACCTCCTTGTTTCTGATTCAATGGATGACGAAGCAAACGCTTATATTTTAAAAGACGTATCAGAAGATACAGATTCCGAAGCCTGCTATGAAATGGTTGAAGATGAGAACGAACTGCAGGCAGTATATAAAGTTTTTGAGCAGATGCTTGAGGACGTAGACCTTGAAATGTGATTGCACACGAAGCATTATGGAGGTGCTTGATTGAGTATAGAAAATAATATGAACGAGAATAAAGCGCATACAACGCAGAGAGAAAGTATGCCGCGAGACAGCAGATTCAAACCGAGAAGATACAATAACCATGACAGGAAACCTGCTGAAAACAATACAAAGAAACAGAACCCGAAACAGAAAAATTTCAAATACAAACAGCAGCAGAAACCACAGCAGAAAAATAATGGCAAAGCGGCAGTAAAGAACGTACAGAAACCACAGCTTCGTACAGCTTCCCGCAGGGGACGCAGAGGAACATCCAAGCTGAAAGTTATTCCGCTTGGTGGACTTGAACAGATCGGAATGAACATCACAGCTTTCGAATACGAAGACAGCATTGTGGTTGTGGACTGTGGTCTGGCATTCCCGGAGGATGACATGCTCGGTATCGACCTTGTCATTCCGGATGTTACCTATCTGAAAGAAAATATTTCTAAAGTCAAAGGTTTTGTGATCACCCATGGGCATGAGGATCATATCGGTGCGCTTCCTTATGTATTAAAAGAAGTAAATGTACCGATTTATTCTACGAAACTGACACTTGGACTGATCACCAACAAACTGAAAGAGCACAATCTTGTCCGTTCTACGAAATTAAAAGAGGTTAAACACGGACAGGTTATCAATCTGGGTGAGTTTTCAATCGAATTTATTAAGACAAACCACAGTATTCAGGATGCATCTGCACTTGCAATTTATTCACCGGCAGGTATCGTAGTTCATACCGGCGACTTTAAGGTGGATTATACACCGGTATTTGGTGATGCAATCGATCTTCAGCGTTTTGCCGAGATTGGTAAGAAAGGTGTACTTGCGCTGATGTGCGACAGTACCAATGCCGAACGTCCGGGATTTACCATGTCCGAGCGCAGTGTGGGACATGTCTTTGATAATCTGTTTAACGAACACAAAAACGCACGAATCATTATTGCGACTTTTGCTTCAAACGTTGATCGTGTGCAGCAGATCATTGATACTGCATATCGTTTCGGGCGTAAGGTTGCAGTTGAAGGTCGCAGTATGGTCAATATCATTTCTGTTGCATCAGAACTCGGTTATCTCCGAATTCCGGAAAATACTCTGATTGAGATCGATCAGGTTAAGAACTATCCGGACGAAAAAGTAGTTCTGATCACAACAGGAAGCCAGGGAGAGTCCATGGCGGCACTTTCCAGAATGGCAGCAGATATCCACAAGAAAATCACGATCAAACCAAACGATACGATCATTTTCAGTTCCAACCCGATTCCGGGAAACGAAAAAGCCGTATCAAAGGTTATCAACGAACTGTCCATGAAAGGTGCAAAAGTTATTTTTCAGGATGTTCATGTATCCGGACATGCGTGCCAGGAAGAAATCAAGCTGATCTATTCTCTGGTAAGACCGAAATATGCAATTCCGGTTCATGGTGAATATCGTCATCTGACTGCACAGAAACATGTGGTTGAGGATCTCGGTATCCCGAAAGAAAATATCTTTATTCTCGCATCCGGTAATGTTCTTGAAATGGACGAAAACAGCGCGCAGGTAACCGGATCCGTTCAGACCGGAGCAATCCTTGTAGACGGCCTTGGTGTCGGGGATGTCGGAAACATCGTACTTCGTGACCGTCAGCACCTTGCAGAAGACGGCATTATGATCGTTGTTATGACACTGGAGCGACACAGTAACGTCGTTCTTGCAGGACCGGATATCGTATCCAGAGGTTTCGTATATGTAAGAGAATCCGAGGATCTGATGGAACATGCAAAAGAAGTTGTTGAGAATGCACTTGATTCCTGTCTGGACCGCAACATCACAGACTGGGGCAAAATCAAAAACGTAGTAAAAGATGCACTCAGTGATTTCCTCTGGAAGAGAACAAAGAGAAGTCCGATGATCCTGCCGATCATCATGGAAGCATAAGACACGAAGCTTTTACAGACAGAAAGGAGCCGATATGGGAAATAAAAAAGACCAGGTAGGCGCAGCAGGAGTCATCGTTGCGGGAGGTTTTTTCAAAATAGCTCTGTATGTATGCGTGGCTGTTCTTGTTATCTGGATCGGAAAAGTCACATACCAGTTTGGATACAATATATTTAACCAGCAGGCAATGAGTCCGGGAGAGGGACAGGAAGTAACGGTTGTGATCAAAGAAGACGCAACGGCTTATGATATTGCCAAAGCCCTGAAGAGCAAAGGTCTGATCGAAGATTCGCTGGTATTTGTTGTACAGGAAAAGCTTTCCAATTACAGCGGCAAAATGAGACCGGGAACTTATCTTCTCAGCACTGCATATACACCGACCAGAATTATGGGTATTCTTGCGGGAGATGCGGAGCAGGAGGGAGTAACTTCGTGATCGTAGAAGAAAGAATGCGAACATTTATAAATTCTCTTGATACAGGCAACACTCCATTTCTTGATGAACTGGAGTGTTCTGCTCTTTCTGAGGGAGTTCCGATCATCCGTAAGGAGATGCAGAGTTTTATCAAAACATTGCTGGCACTTGCAAAACCGCAGAAAATTCTGGAAGTGGGGACGGCCGTAGGCTTCTCCACACTTCTTATGTGTGAGTATGGCAGACCGGATCTGCATATCACAACGATTGAAAATTATGAAAAACGAATTCCACTCGCAGAAGAGAATTTCAAAAAAGCAGGAAGAGAAGACCAGATCACATTCCTGAAAGGAGATGCAGGAGAAATCCTGAAAAAACTTGAAGGTTCCTATGATCTGATTTTTATGGACGCAGCCAAAGGTCAGTATATTCACTGGCTTCCGGATGTTGTAAGACTTCTTGCACCGGGCGGGATCCTGATGTCGGATAATGTGCTGCAGGAGGGAGAACTGATCGAGTCTCATTACCTTGTGGAGCGCAGAAACCGTACGATTTATAAACGAATGAGAGATTATCTTTTTGAACTGAAGCATCATCCACAGCTTACGACGAGTATCATTCCATTGGGCGACGGTGTTTCTGTGAGTGTTAAGGAGGAATTATGAGAAAAATTGAATTGCTGGTTCCGGCAAGCAGTCTGGAAGTCCTTAAGATCGCTGTTGTATTTGGTGCAGATGCCGTTTATATCGGTGGTGAGGCATTTGGACTTCGTGCAAAGGCGAAGAACTTTTCAAAAGAAGATATGGCAGAAGGAATTGCTTTTGCACATGAACATGGTGTAAAAGTCTATGTGACAGTCAACATTCTGGCGCATAACGATGACCTTCCGGGAGTACGTGAGTACCTGCAGGAACTCAAAGAATTAAAACCGGATGCGCTGATCATTGCAGACCCGGGAATCTTTACTTATGCCCGTGAAATCTGCCCGGAGATCGAATGCCACATCAGTACGCAGGCAAATAATACAAACTACGAGACTTATCGTTTCTGGTATCGTCTCGGAGCCAAACGTGTCGTAACAGCACGTGAATTGTCGCTGAAAGAAATTCGGGAAATCCGTGCCAACATTCCGGATGATATGGAAATCGAAACATTTATACATGGTGCAATGTGCATTTCCTATTCCGGAAGATGTCTGTTGAGTAATTATCTGGTGGGAAGAGATGCCAATCAGGGCGCATGTACGCATCCATGCCGCTGGAAATATTCTGTAGTCGAGGAAAAACGTCCGGGCGAATATATGCCGGTTTACGAGAACGAGCGAGGAACCTATATCTTTAATTCGAAAGATCTCTGTATGATTGAGCATATGGACGATGTCCTGAACAGCGGGATCGACAGTCTGAAGATCGAAGGACGTATGAAGACGGCACTTTATGTGGCAACAGTTGCGAGAACTTATCGTAAGGCAATTGATGATTATCTGGAATCTCCTGAGAAATATAAAGCCAACATGCCGTGGTATCAGGAGCAGATTTCAAACTGCACATACAGACAGTTTACGACTGGATTCTTTTATGGAAAACCAGATCAGAATACACAGATCTATGACAACAATACTTACGTAAAAGAATATACTTATCTGGGATATGCGGAAGAAATTGATGAAAAAGGATTTGCGCATATTACCCAGAGAAATAAATTCAGCGTTGGCGAGACCATTGAGATCATGAAACCGGACGGAAGAAACTTATCTGTGAAAGTTCGGGCAATTTATGATGAAAATGGTGAGTCTGTGGAGAGTGCGCCACATCCGCAGCAGAAGCTTGCAGTAGATCTTGGTACAGAGATAGAAAAATATGATCTCTTAAGAAGAGCAGAAGCATCAGAAAATTAAATTACAGCTACAGTTATAATAAAAAGATCAGATACCTTATTTTTCGGTATCTGATCTTTTTTACTGCATGAAACAGAATCAGCGGCTCAGTACCGGTGCAGTAAGTTTAAATTTTGCTCCGGATTTCCAGGAAGCTCCTTTTACAGGTTGCGCAAGAATTTGTATTTTTGTAACTTTTTTACGATATTTCCATTTGGCAAGAGATGTAGATAAATGTACAGTTTTGTCTGTGGGAATCGCCTTGGTACATTCAAAATATTGTTTTCCACTGAAAAAGCGTAGTTTGATCTGAACAGAACTTTTATTTGCACCGGTCACACGAAGTGTGGTGCAGAAACGTGGAGAAGAAGAAACATTAAGTTTTTTCTTAAAGCTTTGTGTATATCCCCACGAAATATTCTGATTACGGGAGGTATCCCTGTATACAGTGTAATTATTTCCCTTTTTACTGAATTGTCCGGAAGCGCCATAGGATATCCAGGTGTTTGAAACAGAGCCGGTTTTTTTGTAACCGTTCACTTGAGTCAGTTTTCCAATTGTGCAGGAAACCTTATTGTACAGTTTGCTGCTGTAGGATGGAATAAGCTGCTTCCAGCTGGTGACACCAATCGAAGATACCAGAGATTTTGTTGTGGAATTGGAACGGCTGGTATCCATATATTTGTAAATGCTCCAGGAGAGTTTTTTTGATTTTGCATCCTCAGGAGATGAAGAACTCGCAGAAGTTGTCCATAACCCAAGATTTAATCCCTGGCTGATTTCAGCTCTGTGATCGACCTGACGGTGAATAATAAGAGAGTCGATCATGTTATTGGATTCAGACAGCAGATAGGAATAAGCGATTGCCGCTGCCTGAAGTTTCTCTACATTTTTGCCGTTCTGTACAGATGTATAGCCCTGTTCTGAAAGGATGATACGCGTTTTAGAACCGTATTTCTGACGGATATAATTCGTCAGAATCTGAATATTTCCCATATTGATAACAGGGGAGGAAAGAGATTTTGTAAGCTGCCTGTTTGTGTTTGCCCAGAAACGTGGTTCTGTCAGCGGAGAACTGTACGGATGATAGGCAAGATTCCATGAAATATTACCGCCGGCACGGAGTTTGGAGGCAAACTTGTCCAGCATTTTCCTTGATGCAAAGGTACCACTTACGTTGTTGGTATTCCACAGATGATCAAGTGAAATGTAAACTCTTGCATTGGAATAAACGCTTGTCAGAGTATTGTATGCCAGACGGAACTGGTCAGCATAGATTTTTGCATACTGATTCAGAGTTTTAGATCCTGCATAATTATATGTCCGGTAATTATTGACTTCATTTCCGACGATCCAGTTTACGATACGTCCGTATTTTCCGTTGGTACTGCTATAACGTCTGGCAAGAAAATTAAGGGTAGCCTGTAATTGATTTCTTGCAGAAGAATTGACGGTGTTCCATGCATAAAAACTGTGTCCCTTATGACGTCCCTGTGGATAAATCAGTCCTTTCAGATCATCACGCCAGCTTAAAAGAAGAACGGCACTGTTGACGGAGGACGTGGACTTTAATGACTGAAGCTGCCGGTCATAATAGGAAACAGAGTCCTTTACGAACCAGTAAGTCTTGCCGTTGTATTTCCATGAATAAGAATAATTTGAGTTTTGTAAAACAGGAGGTGCAAGAAGCTGGCTGAAATCGATATTGATGACGGAGTTATGTACATTCAGCTCTTCAGCATCTTCGAGCATATCTGCGTTGATCTGTAGCCCTTTTTTGGAAACCGCTTTGGGAAAACGGTAGCGGTAACCGGCAAGGGCTCCGGGATTGGAAATATAACGCTTACTGCTGATAATGGTGTATTTTCCCCTGCTGTTTCGTGAAGCAATTGCAAAGCTATGATAAAGAAGACTGGTGCCGTTTTGCGTGGAACGGCAGGAAAAAGTCATCTTTTTTGATTTGCGGGCAGATGCAATCGGACGTGCAGAAGAGGAAAGACTGCTGCTTCCGGGAGCCAGTGCAAAAAGGTAACATCTGGAGCCATGTATTTTTTTGGTGTTTGTGGCAGTAGCAGTGACTCGTATCCTGCTTTTTCCTTTTAGTTTGCAGGAAGTGATGGAAACCGGTCTGGCAGCCGCGTTTACGGTGACTGGTTCGGTGAGCATACCACATAAAGTCAGGCACAGTAGTAAAATAAGGATACAGCCTGAAAGCCTGCGCATGTGTGAAAGAAATGAGCCGTATCTGTTGGTTTTCATAAAAAAATAATCTCCTTCCGGTCATAGATTGATTCATCGTAACTGTGAGGATACCGAACAGTTATGATTCTTCTATGATTTGATTTTAGAAGATTTTCCGGAGAAAATCAATGGAAGAGCGTTCGTAATTTTTTTAGAGCATTTTTTTCAATGCGGGAGACGTAGGAGCGACTGATGTCAAGGCGGGCGGCAATCTCGCGCTGTGTCAGCTCAGGTTCATTAAAGATGCCGTATCGGTAGCAGATGACCTGATATTCCTTTGGAGAAAGAATGCTCTTTATAGAAGAAAGAAGATGAAGAATGTCCTGTTGTGTGGAATAATTTTCGATGACGTCTACCGGTGGGCTTTCGATGATATCAAGCAGACTGATCTCGTTTCCTTCTTTATCCGTCCCGATCGGTTCATACAGAGAGACTTCTCTGGAACATTTTTTGCGTGAACGGAGCATCATCAGAAGTTCATTGTCAATGCACCGCGCAGCATAAGTGGAAAGTCTGGCGGAACGGTCAATATCAAAAGTGGAGATTGCTTTGATCAGTCCGATCGTTCCGATGGAAATCAGATCTTCGAGATCTTCACCGGTATTCTGATATTTTTTTGCAACATGGGCGACCAGACGAAGGTTATGTTCAATAAGAATACGTTTTGCTTCAGAATCCCCTTTCCGGCAGCGTTTGAGGCAGAGCTTTTCCTCTGCGGAAGTCAAAGGTTTTAAGAATGTTTTCAAATGTCCACCTCAAAGGGGATTTCTATATAGTTTATGTTCAAGACAAGTTTCCGGTGCTTTTCCCAGAAAATAAAAAAATAATGAAAAAATTACCTGCACCGGGCGTTTTCTTGCTTCTCGCCGGGATGTAGTGTATAATAATTTCAATACGTAAATACGATTTCAAGGATGATCAGGTGAACCAGATTGAAAAAAAAGATAGAACAGATACTGAACGGAAAATTTGAATATGAGCAGCCGGAACTCCTTTTCTCGAAGGAACGGCTGGAGATTACGCTGGAAGCCGGAAGCACAGCGCAGGGCGAACTCTACTTTGGAACAGAAAACAATGACCGGATTCAGGGATATGTGACGTCTTCGAACCGCAGATTTGTACCGGGCAGCAGTCGTTTCTCCGGCACGACAGTGCGGATGCCTTATGGAATAGACGGCTCAGGTATGCAACCGGGAGAGGTATGCAGCGGCTGGCTGTGCGTGACTTCAAGCACAGGTGAGTACAAGGTTCCGTTTCGGATTCAGGCCGTAAAAGAAGAAATGCGAAGCTTTGGAAGTGAAGTCAGGGATTTGGAAGCTCTTACGGAGATTGCACATAAGGATTTCAGAGAGGCTTACAGGATTTTTACAGATAAAAATTTTGCCACTGTGATCGCAGAAACAGATCCGAAACAGAAGGCACTTTACGCAGGCCTTTCCAGGCAGCCTGTGACATGGCAGAATCTGGAAGAATTTCTGGTTGCCACGAAACAAAAAGAGGCCGTTTCAATTTCGCTTAAAACAACGGAAACAGAATTTTACAATGTTAAAGAAACCATACAGGAATCTTTTGAGATCCAGAGGAGCGGGTGGGGACATCTCCGTCTGGATATAGAAAGTAAAGGCGGATTTCTTGAGCCGGAACGTAAGATTGTTACAGATGAAGAATTCATCGGAAGCTGCCTGAAACTGAACTACGTTATTCATGCAGATCAGTTAAAATCCGGTAACCAGATTGGAGAGATTGTTGTAAGAAGTCCGTATCAGGAACTGCGATATCAGGTAACTGCGTCAAAGAGTCCGCAGATTCGTATTGACATTCACAGAGAAGAAAAGAAACACAAAGCAGAGCTTATACATGATTATATAGAATACCGTATCGGACATACAGATCGTGAGACATGGCTTTCACGTGCTGAACGGGTTCTGGATCAGTTGAAGGTTTCAGGATGTGAATATCCGGAATATCATTTTTATCAGGCATATATTGCACATATAAAAGGTGATGATCAGACCGCAGCATCCCAGCTGAAACAATATCAGCTCAAGGAGTTTACAAGAGAGGAACTGGAGCAGGCAGGCATTTATCTGTATCTTTGCACAGTATGCGGTTTATATCGGGATAAAGGACAGGCGGTTTGGCGGCTGCAGAATTTCTTTCGTCAGAAAGAAGACAGCTTTACACTTTTGTGGCTGCTTCTTCAGCTGGACAGTACATACAGAACGACACCGTCGAAAGTACTGTTTATGCTGGAAGAACTTTATGAAAAGGGTTGTTTCAGTCCGCTCCTTTATGTGGAAGCGTGGAATCTTATCAGTGAGGATGTTTCGCTGCTGCATCGTCTGAGTCCATTTTGGATGCAGGTGTTTTGTTTTGCCGGAAAGCATGGACTCCTCACGGAAGAACTTGTGATGCGTCTTGCATATCTTTCCGGCTACGAAAAGAAATTTTACGGTAGTCTGTATCAGGCACTGGCAGCGGGCTACGAGAAGTTTCCTTCGGACGATGTACTGGAGGCAATCTGTAAATATATTATGAAGGGGGAACCGCGGAAACAAAAGTATTTCCGATGGTTTTCGCTGGCGGTTGATCAGGGCCTTCGAATTACCAGATTGTACGAATATTATGTGGAAACAATGGATATTTCTTACCGCAGACAGCTGCCGAAGTCACTTCTGATGTATTTTGCCTACAATGATAATTCTCTTGGGGACGCACGTAAGGCATATGTTTATGCAAGTGTGATTGCTGCGAAAGACACAGATCCTCATACATATGAAAATTATAAAGAAAGTATGGAGCGTTTCGCATATCGGAAACTCTGTGACGGACAGCTGGATGAAAATTATGCAATACTTTATCAGGAATTTCTGTTTGATCCGCTCAGCAGAGAAGAAGGTGAGCGCCTTGCACCGAAACTGTTTACACACAGGCTGTATTGCGATGATGACAAGGTGCGGCAGGTAGTTGTTCGTCATGAGCAGCTTCAGGAGGAAGAGATATATCCGTGCAGTCAGGGCGTGGCATATATCCGGATATATACGAATGATGCGGCAATTCTTTTTCAGGATGACAAACAGCGTCGTTATGCAGCAACGATACCATATAATCTGAAAAAGCTGACCGACGAGGAGAGTGTTACTTCGGAATTACTGAAACTGGGAGTCGAAGAGCCGGGACTTTTGTTGCATTATTGTGAGAAGGCTGAAATGAACAGAGAAAATCTGGCATATTTTCAGCGCCTTGCAGAATTATCTTCCTGTACGGAAACATACCGCAGATCCATACGCAAAAAGATTCTGGAATTTTATGCACAGAATGTACATGGACAGGATCTTGATAAATACCTTGAAAGAATGGATTACCGTCAGTATGCGCTGGTTGACCGCACGACACTTCTGGAGGTTCTGATTTCCCGCAGACTGTTCCGTCAGGCAATGGGACTTGTAGAAGAATTCGGATATGAAGGGCTGGAGCTTACAAGCCTTCTGAAGCTTACAAGCCGTATGATACTGAAGAGTAACATGGCAGAGGATGAAGAACTTCTGGCACTTGCATCTGAAGTATATCGAAATGGAAAATACGATGAAGTTATTTTATATTACCTGATGAAATATCGCTTTGGGCCGATGGACGAGCTTCTTTCTATCTGGAAGAGTGCCAGAGGGTTTGAGATGGAAACATATGATCTGGAAGAACGCATTTTAAGCCTTCTGATCTTTACTTCGGATTACCGTAAAGAAGGCGAAGCAGTGCTGGAATCTTATGTCAGTCAGTCGGGAAAAGAACGGATCATAGGAGCTTACCTGACACAGGTAGCATACGGAGTATTTGTAAAAGAATATACGATGAGTGCGTTTGTGCGTGGACGTCTGGAATATGCTTATCTTAACAAATGGCCGGTAAACAGAATCTGCAGACTTGCCCTTCTGAAAGAAATTTCCAGAGAACAGGATCCAAAACCGGAATATATAGGTATTCAGCAGGGAATACTGAAAGAATGTGCGAAGGAACATCTGATGTTCGGCTTTTTCAGAAGACTGTCACCGGAGCTTTTAAGTCCGTACCAGCTGGATGATAAGACATTTGTGGAATGTCATGCGGCACCGGGGGCGAAAGTAACTCTGTTTTACAGCCTGGATACCGGAATCGGAAATGACAAGGAATACAAATGCGAGCCGCTGAAAGAAATGTATCAGGGTATTTTTGTACGTGCTTTTACATTATTTTATGGAGAAACACTGCGGTATTATTTCAAAATTGATGATGGAAAGAAAGTGCAGAAAACCGTGGAACGTGTTCTTACAATGAAAAAGATCGAAGGGACACCGGGAAGCAGATATCAGGTTCTGAATCAGATCCTTTCGGCAAGAAAACTCGGCAAAAAACATGAGGCGGAAAAAGAGCTGAAACGGTTTATGAGGCAGGAACAATACGTACAGAACATGTTCACCATCAAAAAGGAAAATGAGAAATGAACGAGACAAAAGATTTGATAATCGGAATTGATTTTGGAAAAGAATATTCTCAGATCTGTTATTATGACCGCAAGGCAGATGAACCGCGTTCACTTCCGGTAAAGGTGGGCAGCAGCCAGTTTGAGATGCCAACCAGTCTCTGTAGACGACTGGAGCAGAGGGATTATTGCGTTGGTCTGGAAGCAGAGTACTTTGCCAGAGAAAAAGGCGGATTTCTGATCAGTGATCTCTATGCGGTTTCAAAGAGCCGAGAGAGAATCATTGTAGCGGAAGAACAAAAGGAACCGTGGGAGCTGCTGGCATACTATATTCGCGGGATGATGAAACTTCTCGGCGTTGCCGATGTGGAAAAAAACATCCGTGCACTGGTAATTTCTATGGAAACGCTGGATGCTGTACAAGTGGATAATCTGCAGAAAGCATGCGGATTTCTGGGGCTCCCGAAAGAATACTGTATTCTTCAGGATTACGAGGAAAGCTTCTATTATTATGTGATGACACAGAAAATAGAAACATGGAACAGGAGTGTTGGCTGGTACAGTTTCCGTGACCGGCATGTAACATTCCGCAGAATGGTTCTGAATGCCGGAAACAAACCGGTTCCTGTAATGCTGGAAACACCGGTGGAGACAGATTTGAGTGAAGATATGGAGCAGAGGGATGCGGATTTTTATGCCTTTGTGCAGAATACACTGAGTAAAGAGCTTTACTCCAGTATTCAGATCAACGGAGATGGATTTGATCAGGAATGGGCAAAGAAGTCAGTCAAACTTCTCTGCTATCAGAAACGTAAGGTGTTTTATGGAAACAATCTGTTTGCCAGAGGTGCATGTGCAGCCGGGGCAGAACGTTTTATTACGCACAGGCTTCGGGATTATCGATATATGAGCCGTTCGCTTGTTCTTACGAGTGTGGGAATGGAGATGCGTGTTATGGGTGCGCCGACTTATTATCCATTGATTGAAGCTGGAAGAAACTGGTATGAAAGCAGTGCGGATATCGAACTGATTCTGGATGATACCGATGAACTGGTATTTGTAGTGGAACATATGCGTGAATCCGAAAGAAGGCATATTGTGATGAAACTTCCGGGACTGCCGCAGCGCCCCAACAGAACGACACGTCTCAGCATATCACTTCGATATATATCAGCAGAAGAATGTTGTATCACAGTGAAAGACCTTGGATTTGGAGAGATGTTTCCGGCTTCGGGGAAAGAATGGAAAGAAACGACCAGATGGCAGGAGGGGATTGCGTGAGCGGATATATACTGTGTCAGACCGGAAGGGCAGAGGCACCTTACTTTATAGAAAATATCAGCATGAATATTTATTCGCTGGAAGAATTGTGTTATTATCTTGACCACAATCTTTATCTGATCGATCAGACAATCCTTAATGAAGGACTGTGCAACTGGATCCAAGAGGAATTGAAACTTCCTGCACTTGCAGCAAAGCTGCGTCCGAAAATGGGAAAATTTGCAAGTGTCGAGGATCTTGTCTATCCAGTATTTAAGGAAATCAATTATCTGACCTATGAAGAACTGAAAGTATTGAATACTCGTTTGCAGAAATTTGATAAAGAAACACCGGCGATGCGTGAAAAATGCAAAGGTGATGCTCTGATGGAAAATAAAATGTATGTTCATGCGATTCAGGTTTACCAGAAGTTACTTGACAGAAAAGATCTCGAAGAGATACGGGAAGGTCTGACAGAATGTATTTATCATAACCTTGGCTGTGCATACAGTTATCTTTTCCAGATGGATAAAGCAATAGAGTGTTTCCGCCGGGCATATGAGGGAGGCCGGAGTACAGAAGCACTGGAAACGTATCTGATGGCCTTTTCTATGTCACACAGTGAAGACGAATACAAAAATATGGCAAAGACGCTGGGAGTGGAAGAAGAAATACTGACTGCCGTGCAGAATAGAAAAAAAGAATTTTCCCAGATTCCGAGGAAAAAAGTGAATTCTCAAAATATGGACGATATTCTCAATCACCTTACATCAGAATATCACAGAAGTACGGGTTCGTGAAATAAATCACAATGTATACAGTTTTTTTATATAAATAAGGTAGACGAAACAGACTTAATCTGTTAAACTAAACATATAATTTGGGTCTGGTAATATTGCCCAAAAAGATTAGGAGGAATTTATCATGTTAGTAAACGCTTCAGAAATGTTGAAAAAAGCAAAAGCTGGTCATTATGCAGTTGGTCAGTTCAACATTAACAACCTTGAGTGGACAAAAGCAATCCTGCTTACCGCACAGGAACTCAACTCCCCGGTTATCCTTGGTGTATCCGAAGGTGCAGGAAAATACATGACAGGTTACAAAACAGTTGTTGGTATGGTTAAAGGTATGCTGGAAGAGCTGAACATCACTGTTCCGGTTGCACTTCATCTTGACCACGGCAGCTATGAAGGATGCCTGAAATGCGTAGAAGCAGGCTTCACATCTATCATGTTTGATGGTTCCCATTATCCGATCGAAGAGAACGTAGCAAAAACAAAAGAACTGGTTAAGATCGTTGCTGAGCATGGAATGTCTCTGGAAGCAGAAGTTGGTTCCATCGGTGGTGAAGAAGACGGTGTTGTAGGCATGGGTGAATGCGCAGATCCTCAGGAATGCAAGATGGTTGCAGATCTTGGTATTGATTTCCTTGCAGCAGGTATCGGTAACATCCATGGTAAATATCCTGCAAACTGGAAAGGCTTAAGTTTCGAAACTCTGGATGCTATCCAGCAGCTTACAGGAGATATGCCACTTGTACTTCATGGTGGTACAGGTATCCCGGCAGATATGATCAAGAAAGCAATCGATCTTGGTGTCTCTAAAATTAACGTTAATACTGAGTGCCAGCTTTCCTTCGCAGCAGCTACACGTAAATACATCGAAGAAGGCAAAGATCAGCAGGGTAAAGGATTTGACCCACGTAAACTTCTTGCTCCTGGAACAGAAGCAATCAAAGCTACTGTTAAAGAAAAAATGGAACTTTTCGGTTCTGTTGGAAAAGCCTGAGAATTGCATAATACCCGTTAGGGAGAATCATAAGGAATCGGTGCCCGGCACCGGTTCCTTTTTTTGACATACAGGATATATGTGTACTGACAGACTTGTTCGCAGTAACTTTTCATGTTAAGATAGCGTCATGATGAAAAATACAGAGAAAAATAAAAATAACAGAATAACGCAGACAATTGATTTTAAAGAAACAGTCATAATGAATTTCTCCGGGATTTATAAAAATCAGAACTTTTATAAAGATCATGCAGAGAAAGAAATATTCTGGACAGAATTAAGTGATCTTTCCGGATGCAACTGCTATTGTGACGCTGAGGCGTCTGACCGGATCCGAAAGGAAATTCAGGCTTTTACAGGAAATGGAATTCATTTTATTGATTCGGGAAATTATCATTATATGACACGTCTGTGGCTTGAAAAGCTGCAAGTACCATTTCGACTGCTTGTTTTTGACAATCATACAGATATGCAGCCACCGGCATTCGGGGGACTTTTGTCCTGTGGAGGCTGGATTGCGGTATCACTGGAAGAACTTCCGCTTCTGCAGGAAGTGATTCTTGTTGGTCCGGATGAAGAGGCTTATACACAGGTTGAGCCGGATTTGCAGCAAAAAGTCCTTTTTTTATCCCGAGAGAAACTAAGTACGATGACGGCAGAGGAGAAAGAGGGTTTCTTTAATAATCTATCTGAAGATCTGCCACTGTATGTTTCGGTGGACAAGGATGTTCTTTGTAAAGGAGATGCTTCGACTACATGGAGCCAGGGGGATATGCTTCTTTCGGAACTTATGAGCTTTCTTGAGCTTGTACTGGAGCGACAGAATATACTTGGAATGGATGTCTGCGGTGAGTGTGATATGGATTCCTGCAGCGAGGATTTTTTGAATGATCACGCGAATGAGGCAATTTTGAGACTGTGGGAGAAAATGCAAAAATCATCTGAAAGGATGGGCTCGGAATGAAAAATGAACTTTTTACGATCGGACCGCTGACTGTTTATGGTTATGGCTTTATGATCGCGACAGGTGTGCTGGCAGCATGGATCGTTACAGAATACAGAGCTAAGAAACAAAATCTGGACAGTGAGCATGTGTTTTCACTTGTTCTCTGGTGTCTGATGGGTGGTCTTCTCTTTGCAAAGCTTCTGTTCTGGATCACAGAATGGAAAAGCATTGCAGAAGATCCGGGATTTTTCTTTGACACGTTGGCGGATGGTTTTGTTGTATATGGCGGAATTATCGGAGGTATCCTGGCGGGATGGATGTACTGTCGGATCAAAAAAGCAGATTTCTGGAAATATTTTGACCTTGTGATGCCGTCCGTAGCGCTGGCGCAGGGCTTTGGCAGAATCGGATGCTTTCTGGCAGGATGTTGTTACGGAAGAGAAACAAACAGCGTATTATCCGTTACCTTTCAGAATTCCGATTTTGCACCGAACCATGTGGCACTGATTCCGACACAGCTTTATTCAAGTGTTCTTGATTTCCTGCATTTTGGTATTCTTTTGTATATTGCAAGACGTAAAAAGGCAGACGGACAGGTTGCGGCTTTTTACCTGATTTTTTACAGTATCGGAAGATTTGTGCTGGAATTTTTCCGTGGAGATTTGATCCGTGGAAGTGTGGGAAGCCTATCGACTTCACAGTTTATCAGCCTGTTTATTTTGGCGGCAGGAATTGCGATTCTGATTACACGTACAAAAAAGAAAAATGCATAAGGTTTTAACGGATTCATAAAGAGGAAATTTTTGCATAGGCTGTAAGGAAAGAGCAGAAGAACCGGGGCAGAGAAGATGAGCATACCGGCACAGAATCAGCAATACGAAAATTTTATTATCCGTTATAAGCAGAATATAGAGGGAGTACCGGAATATCAGCCGGATGAGAGATTTCAGATCATCAATGACCTGTTTGGGGTATTATATGTACCGATACAGGAAATCCCGGAACTGGCATTAAACAGTTATTCTTATTCGTCTATTCCAAGATGCTATACATATATGGATACTGGTGCGCTGAGCGCGTCAGGGGTGACAAGACTTCATGGGCATCCATATCTGAAGCTTAAGGGCAGCGGAACACTGGTGGCAATAATTGATTCCGGAATTGATTATCTGCATCCGGCATTTCACAGGGGAATGACCAGTAAAATTCTGAGTATCTGGGATCAGGAACTGGAAGGCGGAATGACGGAGAAGATTCCGTTTGGAAGAGAGTTTAACCGAGGGGAGATTGAGCAGGCTCTTTCGGCAGAAAATCCGTGGGAAGTGGTTCCATCAATGGATAAAAGCGGGCACGGAACGGAAGTAGCTGCCACGGCGGCAGGTTACAGTATCGAAAAAGAAGGCTTTTCCGGTGCTGCCCCGGAGGCGGAACTTGTAGTTGTCAAACTGAAACAGGCAAAGCGGTATCTGCGTGATTTATATCTTCTTCCGCAGGAGGCGGATATTTATCAGGAAGATGATATCATGCTTGCGATTGCGTATGTCCTGCGTGTGGCGGCAGAAAATCAGAAACCGCTGTCAATCTGTATTGGACTCGGCAGCAGTATGGGCGCGCATCAGGGAGAGGGACCACTGAATGAATATATCAACAGTATTGTGGCATTCAGTCAGAATGCTGTTTCAGTGCCTGCCGGAAACGAAGGCACAGCAAGACACCATTATATGAAGACACTGAGCGCAGCGAATATTAAAGATACAATAGAACTGCGTGTGGGCGAAAAGGAGAGTACTCGAGGATTTATGTTGGAATTCTGGGGAGACTCTCCTAATTTTTATTCTATGACGATCCAGTCGCCGACAGGAGAACAGTTATCGATTAGCACTTCTTTAAAAAACAACACACAGGAACTGTCTTTTGTATTTGTCGAGACAAAAGTGTTGGTGAATTATGTGCCGATTGAGCGGCGTACGGGAAATACACTGATTTTTATTCGGTTTCTGCATCCGGCTGTCGGTATATGGAAGTTTCTGGTGGGAGAGAGAATACCCGGGGAAAGCCGATTTCACATGTGGCTTCCAGTACGTGGAATGATTTCGGATGATACATATTTTCTGGAACCCTCGCCGGAATATACAGTTACATCACCCGGAGATGCAGCGGACGCGATGACTGTTACGGCATACCAGTACCGGGATAACAGTCTGTATGTGCAGGCAAGCCGCGGATATAATACAGAAAATGTGGTAAAACCGGATTTCGCTGCCCCCGGAGTGGATATCCTGACGGCTTCGATCGGAGCCGGTGCAGAATTTGCGCCCGCGACAGGAACCAGCCTTGCGGCGGCCCAGACAGCGGGAATTGCAGCACTCTTATTTGAATGGTCCCTGATCAGGGAAAACGAACCCTATTTTACCGGAAACAGCGTAAAAAATTACCTGAGCAGAGGCGCGGTCCGCGATCTGAATCTGATCTACCCTAATCCGGAATGGGGTTATGGAAGACTGGATCTGTATCATACGTTCGAGCTGCTGACGTGAGAAAATGAGAGACAAAGAATTTATTTTAGATTATAGATATCAAACAATGAAATTTACATAGCTAAATCGTTTCATATCGTGTACAATGAGAAGTGGAAAATTATATAACGACAAATGAGGAGGAATTAGACTTATGGATCTTTCAACTTTAGTAAAAATGTCAAACACTTACGGAAGTAACCCGGCTTATGTGCTGGCAGGCGGTGGTAACACCTCCGTCAAAAACGATACGACACTTTATGTAAAAGGTTCCGGCACACAGCTTGCTACAATTAAGGCAGAAGGATTTGTCAAAATGGACAGAGCACGCCTGAACGAAATCATGAAGACGGAATATCCGAAAAACGATGTTGAACGTGAAGCTGCATATCTTGCAGATGTAATGGCAGCTGTAACAGACGATGACAAAACAAAACGTCCGAGTGTAGAAGCACTGCTTCACAATTTATTTGCATATACTTATGTACTGCATGTTCATCCGACCCTTGTCAATGGACTGACCTGTGGAAAAGGTGCGCAGGCACTTTGTGAAGAACTTCTTGGCGAAGCGGTACTCTGGATCGATATTTGCAAACCAGGCTATACACTTGCACGTCTTTGCTTCGAAAAAATGAATGCATACAAAGAAAAATACGGAAAAGATGTGCAGGTACTTCTGCTTCAGAATCACGGAATTTTTGTTGCGGCAAATACCGTAGAGGAAATCGGCGTATTATTTGATGGTGTAATCAGCAAATTAGAAAAACAGGTCAGAAGAACTGCAGATGTAAGCGATGCGATTACACCAGAAAAAGAGCAGACTGCACAGAAGCTTTCTCAGTTACTCGGACATGCGGTAGAAGTTGTACCGGTTGCAGAGGCAGACAACTTTGCAAAAGATAAAACAGCAGCAGCGCCGCTTCTGAAACCATTTACACCGGATCACATTGTATATTGCGGACCATATCCGTTATTTGTAGAAAATATTGATCAGGCAAAAGAAGCACTGGACGCATTTATGACAGAGAATGACAAAGAACCGCGACTGATCCTTGTACAGGGCATTGGCGCATTTATCATGGAAGATGATAAGGAAAAAGCAGCGAAAGCACAGCTTCTGGTCAAAGATGCCATCAAGCTTGCCGTATATGCCGAAAGTTTTGGCGGTCCGCTGCAGATGACAGATGAGATTACATATTTTATCACACACTGGGAAGCAGAAGCATACCGCAGTAAGAAATAATGATCTGAACAATCTAAAAAGAGTGTTTCGGACGGATATATAATATAAGCAGAAAAAAATAAAGAATCATTCAGAGTACGGATTATTTAAAGAAATCGTACCTATGGATGCATCAGAAGGTGCAGATGGTCTGGTAGCTACCGGAGATATCAAATCACTGGATGAGCTGACAGATTTCTTTGAATTGGTAAAATAAAGAAAATCACAGAAAAGTATACAAAAATGCATGTGAAAATTTAGTGGCAATGACGGCAAAGATTTTAAACCTCACGAATTGTTTTTGAGCCTGAAATTTGTTATAATTACAAGAAAAATAAGACTGTTCAACAATAACAGTCAAATCGGATTTTCAATATACAAAAGCGGAGATCGTATTGAAAACCAGTCAGGAGGAAACATGAAAAGAGGAAGCATTTTTGAACTGAACGGCATTCCGAAATTTCAGGAAGCACTTCCGCTGGCATTGCAGCATGTAGTTGCAATGATTGTGGGCTGCGTTACACCGGCAATCATTGTAGCCGGAGCAGTAGGTGGTGATGGATTAAGTGCAAAAGACAGAGTGATTCTGATTCAGGCATCGCTGGTGGTATCGGCATTGTCTACATTGATCCAGTTATTTCCAATCGGAAAGAAGAAGGGATTTAATTTAGGATCCGGTCTTCCAATGATCATGGGAGTAAGTTTTGCCTATGTACCGAGTATGCAGGCAATCGCAGAAGGGTACGGAATCAGTACGATTCTGGGAGCACAGATCGTTGGCGGTATTGTAGCAATTATCATGGGACTTCTGGTTAAAAAAATCCGCGCATTTTTCCCGCCGCTGATTACGGGAACCGTTGTATTTACAATCGGACTTTCCCTTTATCCGACAGCAATTAATTATATGGCCGGCGGAACAAGTAATTCGGATTATGGTTCCTGGCAGAACTGGCTTGTGGCATTTCTGACACTGGCAGTTGTGACAGGACTGAATCATTTTGGCAGGGGTATCCTGAAACTGGCCTCTATTTTAATCGGTATCATTGTAGGATACGTGGTTTCAATTCCGTTTGGGATGGTCAGTCTGTCAAGTGTGGGACAGGCAAAAATGTTTCAGCTTCCGCAGTTCATGCATTTTGGAATTCATTTTGAGATTTCTGCCTGTGTGGCAATTGGGCTGCTGTTTGCAATCAACTCTGTTCAGGCAATCGGAGATTATTCTGCGACAACGATCGGTGCTATGGATCGTGAACCGGAAGACAGAGAATTACAGAATGGTATCACTGCATATGGAGTAACAAATATAATCGGAGCTCTGCTTGGCGGACTTCCGACAGCAACGTACAGTCAGAATGTTGGTATCGTGACAACGACAAAGGTTATTAATCGCTGGGTGCTTGGGCTGGCAGCCGTGATCCTTGGTGTCGCCGGAATCGTACCGAAGTTTTCTGCGCTGCTGACTACGATTCCACAGTGTGTTCTTGGTGGTGCGACGGTTTCTGTATTTGCTTCGATCGCCATGACCGGAATGAAGCTGGTAGCGTCCGAAGAGATGGATTACCGGAATTCCTCAATTGTTGGTCTTGCGGCAGCAATCGGTGTGGGTGTTTCACAGGCATCCGCGGCACTTGCAAGTTTTCCGGAGTGGGTAACAACGATTTTTGGTAAATCTCCGGTCGTACTTGCAACATTAATCGCAGTTATATTGAACATCATACTGCCGAAGAGCAGTGATGAAAAGAAACATGAAGCAAGACTCAGAAAGAGAGTCAAAGAACGTATCCGCAAAGACCATGAAGAATTTGAACAGCATTAAGAAATATATATCATATACAATAAAAAAGACAGTGACGAATTATTCGCCGCTGTCTTTTTGTTTATGCTGTATCAATCAGAATTAAATGTTCTGAATCAAAATTATTTACGATATACAAATTCCGGCAGACCATCTTCTCCGAGTGGAACAGAGATATTGCCCTGAATCAGCGGACGGGCATAACGGATAAAATCTTCGGTAACATCGTGTCCGTCCGGAGTGATCCATTCAACAGGAACTGTTTTTTCTTCATTGCAGATGGCGTTGACATCTTCAAGTCTGCAAACCATCTGATAGGCTCCTGCTGTGTCTGTCTGGCGGATAAAAGAAACCATCTTTCCTGTTTCTCCGTCAAGGGCAGCCTGGACACCGAATTTTCCGGCGGCAATGGCCTCCTGCTGATCTGTTGCGGAAATTAATGTAGCAGAGCAGCGCTGGCTGACATTAAGCTCAACGGAGCGTGCTTTGACACCAAGGCGGCTGCGCACGAGATTTTCCAGATATTTGCCGCATCCGGCAAGCATCTTATGACCGAAAGTATCGGTACCTACGGAACTGTCGTATTCGCAGATGAAGGTGCCGTCAGCATCGTGAATACCTTCGGAAACACAGACGATAAGATTACAGTTTTTCTCAAAAGCTTTTTCAAGATCATGCAGGAAAGCATCCTGGTCAAAGGCAACTTCCGGCAGGTAAATGAACAGAGGATTGTCTCCTTCGTATTTACGCGCAAGGGCACTGGCAGCAGTGAGCCATCCGGCATGACGCCCCATGATCTCGATGATCGTGACGGATTTTTTTTCGTAGACGTTGGCATCTGTCGTGATTTCACGGACTGTGGAAGCAACGTATTTGGCGGCACTTCCGAAGCCAGGGGTATGGTCGGTATTTACCAGATCATTATCAATCGTCTTCGGTTCACCGATCACGCGGATAGAACTGCCAATGCTTGCCGCGTAGCGGGAAAGTTTACTGACGGTATCCATAGAATCATTGCCACCAATATAGAAGAACCAACCGATATTGAGTTCCTCAAATTTGCGGAAAAGTGCCGGATAAATCGGATCTTCGAGAGATTCCGGCAGTTTGTAGCGGCAGGAACCGAGATAAGCACCCGGGGTATGAGTTAAATATTCAAGCTTTTCGCCGGGAAGAGCTTCTTCAAAATCAAGTACACGGTCATTAAGGAATCCCTCGATACCGTTTACCATACCATATACATGCTCAATCGTATCCGGATGGGAAAGACCTTCAGAGACAACTCCATAGAGACTGCTGTTGATAACGGCAGTAGGTCCGCCGGACTGACCGACAATAAGATTTTTTTTTGCCATTGTATCTACCTCCGATTAGGATAATATTAGATTGCTGCGAACAGTAACCATAATAAATTCATTTTAACATATCATGGGAAAATCTCATAGCCATTTTTGTGAAAAAGTGATATCATGAGAGAAATAGATGTTACTATTTACAGGTAGTATTCCGCGAGGTGTTTTGCCATGAATAATGGCAAAATCCCGAGACATACGGGGCAAAATCCCATCACCGTAGGTGATTTGGAATGGATTTTGACCAAGTTGCTGTGAACGGAGTGAACAGTAACAAACAGATGAGATATGGATGAGGAGAACACAAATGAAAAAATTTGCCTGTTTTTTCCCGGTATCAGCAGGAATCCTGTGGGGATCCGTTGGGATTTTTATACGGTCTTTAAGTGGTTATGGAATGGACACTGCGACGATCGTCGGATCGCGAACAATGATTTCTGTGATTCTGATGCTGATAGGGATTGCTGTAATTGATAAGAGCCAGCTGAAAATACGTCTGAAGGATCTGTGGATCTTTGTGCTGGCAAGCTGGCTGGGCATGCTTGGAGTAAATCTTACTTATAATGAAGCAGTAAATTATGTACACCTGTCACTGGCAGCAGTGCTTCTGAGCCTGTCACCGGTGTATGTCCTGATTCTTGCGAGAGTGTTTTTTAAAGAAAAGATCACCATTCGTAAGGCAGGCTGTGCAGCACTTGCAATTTTCGGATGCAGCCTTGCAAGCGGATTACTGGAAAGCCTTGGGGGTATGAAACTCAGCGGTTACGGAATTTTTCTCGGAGTGGCAAGTGGTGTTCTTTATGCCATGTACAGCATGTTTACCAAAATTGCCATGAAAAGAGGCTACTCCGGACTGACGATCACGTTTTACTGTATGGTTGTGATTGCAGTGACGTTGATTCCGTTTAGCGACTGGAAGATCCTTGGAGCGTATTTTACAGAAGCTCCTGCACATGGTGTTATATTTATGGTACTTCATGCAATCTGTGGTGCAGTTCTTCCGTATACATTTTATACGATTGGTTTTCAGTATATGGATGCGGGGAAAGTCTCCATTCTTGCAGCCGGTGAGCCGGTGGCAGCGATGGTATTCGGTATTTTCTGTTTCGGGGAAATACCGACTGCAATCGAATTTGTTGGACTGTTCCTGACTGTGATCGCAATTGTCCTTCTTGGAATGCCCGAAAAGGTACGCAGCAATAAGACTAAGCCTAAGGAGTATGATTATGGAAGAAAACAAAAACAACACTCAGAAACAGCCTGAACAAAAGAAAAAAAAGAAGAGTGATGTGCTGCTGACGATCGCACTGATCGTTGCAATCGCGGTTTTCTGCTACGCGGCATTTAATCTCTACCATATTTACACAGAATACAAAAAAGGTACAGATGAATACAATCAGATCGAGGAAATGGCAGTTACCGAGCGTGATGCTGACAGTGCCGAAGTTGCCGGACCAAGTGCACAGATAAAGCCGCCGATCGAGGTGGATTTTGACAAACTCAAGAGTGTTAATGAGGATGTTGTGGGATGGATCTATGTAGATGCACTTCCGGATATCAGCTATCCGATCGTCAAAGGTAAAGATAACCAGACATACCTGCATCAGACTTATGAGAAAAATTACAACTTTGCCGGAACAATCTTTGTAGATTATGAAAACAGTGGTGATTTCAGCGATTGTAATACACTTGTATATGGCCATAATATGAAGAATGGTTCGATGTTCGGACATCTGAAGAAGTTCAGAGAGGATGACAAGCTTTATAAGCAGGATAAATATTTTTGGATTCTGACACCGGAGCGCAATTACCGTTATGAGATCATTACTGCTTATACAACCGGCGTAAACAGCGATACCTATACCCTGTTTAAAGGTCCGGGCGAAGAGTTCGAGAAATATCTGGAGACGATTAAAGGTTACTCCGAGATCCAAACAGATGATACAGATCTGACGATCAAAGACAGAATCGTGACACTGTCTACCTGTACCGGCAATGAATCTACCCGTTTTGTTGTGCAGGGTAAGAGAGTTGATGCGGAGGATGCAGATGGTGCTGCGACGAATACGGACAGTACAGCAGATGAGGAAAATACGGATGAGATATCTCTTGATATCGCAGGATAAGGGAGGGTTTTCCATGGATGAAAAGATTATGAAATTACAGGAACTGATCGATGGGCATGACAACATCGTATTTTTTGGAGGTGCCGGTGTTTCGACAGAGAGTGGAATACCGGATTTCCGTTCTCAGGATGGACTTTATCATCAGAAATATGACTTTCCGCCGGAGACTATCTTAAGTCACAGCTTTTTCTTAAGTCATCCGGACGAATTTTATAAATTCTACCGTGATAAGATGCTCTGTGATACCGCGAAACCAAATGCGGCCCATCTGAAGCTTGCGGAACTGGAAAAGGCAGGCAAACTCAAAGCAGTGATTACACAGAATATCGATAACCTTCATCAGATGGCAGGCAGTCAGAAGGTACTGGAACTTCACGGAAGTGTTTACCGCAATCACTGTATGCGCTGTGGAAAATCTTTTGACTTTGCACATATGAAACACAGTACCGGTGTGCCGCGTTGCGAATGCGGAGGTATGATCAAGCCGGATGTGGTGCTTTATGAAGAGGGACTGGATACAAATACGATCGAAGAATCTGTGAGAGCAATTTCGAATGCGCAGATTCTGATCATCGGAGGAACGTCGCTTGCCGTATATCCGGCAGCAGGTCTTATTGATTATTTCCGCGGCGAAGCACTTGTAGTGATCAACAAATCCTCCACACCGAGAGACAGAAATGCCGATCTTCTGATCAAAGAGCCGATCGGACAGGTCTTTTCACAGATAAAAGTAAATCAGAAATAAGGAGAATGACAGAGCATGGGACTTATCTATGATGTTGGGGATATTGTGACGCTCAAAAAGGGACATCCATGTGGAAGTAAAGAGTGGGAGATCCTGCGTGTGGGTGCTGATTTTCGTCTGAAATGTATGGGATGCGGACATATGATCATGGTGCCACGCAAGATGGTAGAAAAAAACACCAGAAACTTAAAGAAAAAAACGCAGGAATAATCTGTTGTCAAAGGAGCAAACAAATAACGTGATCTATATCAGTCATCTGCTTCCGGATGAAGAAATGCAGGAACTTTTAAAAAGCAGCGAACTTGGAGTGGAAAGCATCGAATTTTCCATTTCGGAAAATCTTGACCATCTGGACAAAACGATAGAAACATACAAAGAACGCCTTGTAAAGATGGGAAATCCGCCACTGACACTGCATGGCCCGTTTCTGGATCTCATCCCGGCAACATTTGACAGCATGATCCGCCGTGTGACGATGGAGCGGTTTGAGCAGTGTTATCAGGTCGGTAAGTTACTTGGCGCAAAAAAAATCGTATACCATTCAGGAATGATCCCTACCGTATATTACCGTCAGGGCTGGGCGAATCAGGTGAGTCGGTTCTTTAACGATTTCCTGCAAGATAAAGATGGACTCGAAATTGATATGGAAAATGTTCTCGATGAGGACTGGCGGCTTCTGCGTGATGTATATGACCAGGTGGAGCATCCGGACTTCGGACTCTGCCTTGATATCGGGCATGCACATTGTTACTCCGATATTTCGGTTATTGAGTGGGCAGAGGAACTGGCACCTTATGTCCGACATGTTCACATCCATGACAATGCCGGAGAAAGAGATTCTCATCTTGGACTTGGCAGAGGAAATCTGCCGTGGAGAGAAGTTCTTTCGTATTTGCCGCGGACGGAGACACGTACATGGACGATTGAATGTATGAATAAGGAAGATGTACAGATATGTGTACAATCTTTATTGACATAATTTTATCAAAATGATATACTTAAAAAAAATTGGATAACCAGGCGTGGTCTGTCGTAAAAGGCAGTTTAACGTAATCCGGTGAGAATCCGGAACAGTTCAAATAGCTGCTGTGAATATGCTTTTCGCATAATAAGTCAGATTTAACACGTTGTACAGAGGACAGAGGCCCATTGCAAATGGGACTCTGTTTTTGTTGTCTTAGGGGGAAACTTTCAATATGGAACGACTGAATGATGAAATAGGCTGGAATCAGTTAAGGTATGATATCCGTACATATACAGCACAGAATGAGCGAAACAGAAGAGGCGGAGAGGCCGGAAAGGTCCCTGATGGATATAAATATATAGGTGACAGATGTTTTTTGAACAATGGCAAAGTGCATGAGGTGGTTTTGCCGGAAGAATGCCGTATTATCGGAAAACAGGCATTTGAAGGCTGCCAGTTTCAGAAGGTAGTAGCATTTCCGGAGGGCTTACTCGAGATAAAGAAAAGAGCTTTTGCAGTAAATCACAGACTCAGGAAGGTTGTTTTTCCAAAATCATTAGAAAAGCTGGGAGCACAGGCATATCAGGAATGTAATAAGCTTCATCGTGTAGAGTTTCCAAATAATAGCCGCTGTACTGTTATTTCAGAGGCAGCATTTGATTCGTGCGTAAAACTTATATCTGTAAAACTTCCCTGTCGCACACAGGTCATTGAGCGCAGAGCATTTTACAGATGTAAGGAGCTTAAAGAAATCAACTTACCGGTGGCTGTAAGAGAGATAGGTGAAGAAGCCTTTTATTTTTGTGCAATGGAAGAACTGGAACTTCCACCGAATTTAAAAGTAATTGGAGACAGTGCTTTTTTCCGCTGCAAACAGCTCAGAGAAGTTTATATTCCGGAAAGTGTAAAAAAAATCGGCCGTTGGGCATTCCACGGATGCAGTCGGCTGGAACGTCTTGAAATTCTGCATGATCCGGATGAGATCGGACCGTGGATTATTAATAAAAGCTGTACACTTGTCTGTCAAAAAGGCGGCAAGGTAGATCATTATGCGAGGGAATACGGCTTCAAATGTGAGTATGTGGAAGAAATGATGGAGAGAAAAGAAGGCTAGGAAATATAAAGAAAGCGTCAGATTATGAATAAAAAAAAGGTGATTGCGTTACTTTGTGCGTCGGTACTGACAACAAATGTTTATCCGAATATACCGGTACTGGCAGCAGAAACGATACAGTCGGAAACACAGCAGGAGACACAGGAAGACGGAGAAAGTGCTCAGGAGGAACCGCAGGAGCCGGAAGCTTCGGAGAACCCGGAAGCAGATTCTGCCGGTGATAAAACGGATTCACAGCCTGAGCAGTCGGAAACAGGTACATCGCAAGGTGGACAAAATCAGGATCAGCCGCAGCAAAAGCCGAATGATCAGTCACAGACCGGACAAAAGGAAGAATCTTCTGAAACGAAAGAGACAAAGAATGATTCAGCAGTACAGGAAGATAAACAGGCGGAAAATGCGGACACAGCATCTCTGGTGCAGAATGTTGTGAATGCAGTGAACGCTGCACTCGGACAGGAAACTCCGGATATGTCTTCGCAGGTGATGCAGAATTTTATCAGTGCCTCCAATCTGTATGAACAGAATGCTGATATATATAAAGAAATTCATGAAAAGTATCCGGATGTAGAAAATAATCTTACTATGATCAGGAATCGGATCATGGGTGTGATCTGCAAGAATCAGGATATTACAGCAGATACATGGTTGTGGTATATTGCGCTGCAGGTGGATAAGCCTGAACAGCAGGTGCAGGATGAGAATATCAGATTATATGAAAAAATGAATCCGGGAAGTCAGGCAGATCTGGTATATGCTGTCGATATTGCCTATACAGACATCAGGAGTGGTGAAGCATGTGAAAACACAGATGATACATCACTTCTTTTTCCTGTACCCGAAAATTATAAAGAACTGAAGAATCCACAGATATTTACCGTAAATCCGTCCGGAGATGGTAAAGAAAGTACCATTACGATTCTGCAGCCGGCAGATAATAAAGACGGTAATTTTTATCTTGAAAATGCGAAAGATATCAAAAATATCTATATCGCAGATGTGCACACAACAATACAGGGTGTCGCGCTCGAAACGAAGGCCAGCATCAACATCGGACAGAATACTGTATTGAAAGTGTCTACAGAACCTGAAAAAATTACGGAAGCATATGAACTTGTGTGGAAAAGCAGTGATGATTCTGTGGCTTCCGTGGATCAGGATGGCAAAATCACCGGCAAAAAGCAGGGAACGACAACAATCCGGGTTTCTGTAAAAGAAAATGAAAATATAAGTGCAGAATGTAAAGTACAGGTAGTGCAGGGAGCAAATGCACTTCCGAAATCAACTTCACAGGTATTGTCCGAGACAGGAACCTATATAAAAAATCTGGATAAAAACCCGACAATCGGAAGCGAATGGTTTGTACTGGCTCAGGCGCGAAATGGTGCCGGCTTGGATTCTTCCTATTTTTCTACCTATTATAATCATTTTGCAAATTATCTGAAGGCGAATAACGGATCGCTTACCAATACGATCAAATACACAGAATACTCAAAAGCAATCTTAAGTCTGACGGCAATAGGAAAAGATGCAAGAAATGTAGATGGGTATAATCTGTTTGAGCCGATTGCCGACTTTGACAAAACTGTTGAACAGGGACCAAATGGTGCAATCTGGGCTTTGCTTGCACTGGACTGTAATCCGGCCTATTCCTTCCCGAAGGTAAAAGCCGGTGGCAACCAGAATTCCAGAGAAAAACTGATCGATCATCTCTTAAGTGTGCAGGTACCAGGCGGCGGATGGGCAATGAGCGGAACGAAGGCGGATTCAGATCTTACAGGAATGGCTTTGCAGGCGCTTGCACCATATTATCATAAATCCGGGTATGAAAATGTGACGACAGCAATTGATCAGGCACTGGATGTATTATCTGCAATGCAGAATGATACAGGTGGATTTTCTACAACAGGCGGACAGGGACCGGTAGAAACAGTGGAATCCTGTGCACAGGTGCTGACAGCGCTCTGCGCGCTTGGGATTGACCCGGAAACAGATCCACGTTTTATAAAAGGCGGTAAATGGATGGTGGAAAATCTGATTTCCTATCATTTGGGTAACAGTGGATTTATGCATGTAAAATCCGGAAGCGGTAATAACGGGGGCGGAGAAGCAGGTAAAGTTAACGGTATGGCGACTGAGCAGGGATATTATGCGCTGGTTGCATATCAGAGAATGAAAAACGGACAGACCTCTCTTTACAATATGTCAGATGTAAAACTGACGATTGGCGGAGCCGGAGACGGAAAAGGAACCGGACTGGAAGAGCCGGCTGCAAAACCGACCAGAAAGCCGGCGAAAAAATCATCTTCCACCGGCAAAAAAAATAAATCAAACAGCTCAAAAAAGAAAAGCAGTTCTTCCGAAAAGGCGGCCAGCAAGGCAGCACCGGGAGGAGCGGGTAAATCTCTTTCCGGCGCAGGTACCGGTAAGAAAACTTCTGATAAAAAAACTTCCGATTCAAAAGATTCAAAGGACAAAAAGAAAAAGTCTTCAAAGGGATGGAGCTTTACCGCAGAGAAATATGTTGAGAAAGATGATGAAAAAGTAACCGGAAAGAAACTTGAGGACGGAAAAACCGAGAGCAAAAAATCAAATGCAAAAACACAGGAAACAACAGACAGCACAGAAGAAACGACTGCTGTTGCAGCAGAAAAAGAAATCCCGTCGGTTGTATGGGGACTTGCAGGTGTCGCTGTCGGGGCAGCACTTGCAACCGGAATACCACAGCTTATAAAACGGAGGAAAAAGAAAAAAGATGAAAATAAAAAATAAATTTACAGGACTGATTCTGTGTCTGGCTCTGAGCGCGGCTTCACTGACAGGGTGTGGTGGAGAAAAAGCATCTGAACCGGTCAGAAGTGAGGCTGTACAGGATACTGCAAAAACAGATAAAAAAGCTGATACAGACAAAAAAGAAACAAAAGCAGAGAAGAAAAATGATAAAAATGCCCTGAAAGAAGATAATCAGATTCCGGAAGATGGTGTGATCACAAAAGAACAGATGGAAAGTATCGCCGGAGAAAAGGGAGAGTATCGTTTCCACGGAGAAACGTCTGACGGCATTTCTTATACATGGATTTATGATGGAAGTAAGATCAAAAATCCGATTGAACAGAAACTCAAAGTAGAGTTTTCTGAGGAAAATCTGGATGAGATCAAAAAGGCGGCCGATGATGCACCGTATGCTCTGCAGGTAAAACTTCAGGAGATGGAGCTTGCGGCACCGGCAACCCTGGAAGTGACTCTCAATGAAAAATGGGATGCAGACAGGGTACTTTACTGTATCTATGAAGATGAACAACTGTATCAGCTTGACGATGCGAAAATCGAAAATGCAGGCAAAGATGCAGAAGATTCATCCAAAGAAGATGTTTCAAAAGAAGAAAGTGAAAATGAAGTTTCCAAAATTTCATTTCAGGTAAATAAAGCAGACGGAGATGTGTATGTACTTCTGGCCGGCTCCAGCGAAGATTCTTCAGAAGATACGCAGGATTCATCCGAAGACGCACAGACAGGTGAGGAAAATACATCAGAGGATGCAAGTGGAAATGACAGCCAGGCAGCTGATGAACAGACGGAATCAGATGGTTCAGATGGTTCAGATGACAGTTCAGACAGTTCTTCACAGGAAGAAAACCACATCTGCACGATTTCCATTGAATGTTCTTCTATTCTGGATAACTGGGATGATCTGAAATCATCCAAAGCAGAATTTGTACCATCTGACGGCTGGATCCTTTATACTTCCGAAATTTCATTTACACCGGGAGATACTGTTTTTGATGTGCTGAAAAGTGCATGCAGCCAGGCAGGGATCCAGATGTCTTCCAGATATACACCGATGTATGGAAGCTATTATATTGAAGGTATCAATCAGCTTTATGAATTTGACTGTGGTCAGAATTCAGGATGGATGTACAGTGTGAATGGCTGGTTCCCGAACTACGGATGTTCCGAATATAAAGTAGAGGACGGAGACAACATTGAATGGAAATACACCTGTAATCTGGGATCCGATGTAGGAAATGGCTATGCAGGATAAGGTACATGCGGATGCATTTTCCGAATGTCATCCATTATTAAACTTCTTTTATTTCGGAGTGGTGCTGGTTTTTACTATGTTTAACCAGCACCCGGTATTTCTCGGAGTATCCTATGCGGGGGCGGTTGCTTATTCAGTTCTCCTGCTCGGATGGAAAAAAACATTAAAACAAAGCTTTCTTATGACACTGCCCGGGCTTCTGATCGTGGCACTTCTGAATCCGATGTTTAATCACTATGGTGTCACAATGCTCTATTATATCGAAAGCAGTGGCAACTGGGTGACACTGGAAGCACTGGTTTACGGAATTGTGCTTGGGGCAGTGATGTTTGTCGTTATTCAATGGTTTTCCTGTTACAACAAAATTATGACCAGCGACAAATTTATCTATCTTTTTGGCCGGATCATTCCGGCACTGTCGCTGATTCTTTCTATGGCACTTCGTTTTGTCCCTCGTTTTATCGGGCAGCTTCATATTATTCGAAACGGACAGAAATCCATGGGCAGGGATACCACAAACGGAAATATTTTGCAGCGGGCCCGTCATGGTCTGAATATGCTTTCCATCCTGGTGACATGGGCACTGGAGAATGCAATACAGACTTCAGATTCTATGAGAAGCCGGGGTTATGGACTTCACGGAAGAACTGCATTTTCAATTTATCGTTTTACAAAAAGAGACAAGATCATAGGTGTAATCATGGCTGGATTATTTGCTGTGATCGTGACCGGCTGTGCGCGTGGTGCTGTTTTTGCACAGTATGATCCACGCATCCTGCTTGCCGGCTTTACCATACAGGGAAAAAGTGCACCGGTTGCATGTAGTACAGGTCTGGCACTTGCCACGTATCTTGCATTTGGATTCTTCTGTTTTATTCCTGTGATTCTGGATGTGGCAGAAGCGAGAAGTCTGGAGAGAAGCCGCAGAAATATCGGACAGGATATGGGTGTGACTTATCGCCGGATTTATGAAGAAATAGAGCAGGAAGGATTATAAATATGAACATAGTAGAAGTAAAGGATTTCAGCTTTTCCTATCCCGATCAGCGAAAAGAAGCACTGGAACATGCCAGCATGGAGATACAGGAGGGAACACTGAATGTAATCTGCGGAAGGAGTGGCTGTGGCAAAAGTACACTTTTAAGACAGCTCAAAAGTGTGCTGGCTCCGCATGGTGCATCTACCGGGAGCATTTTATTTAAGGGAACCCCTTTGAATAAAGTTGATCATCGGACGCAGAGCAGTGAAATCGGATATGTGATGCAGAATCCCGATAATCAGATTGTGACAGACAAAGTGTGGCATGAACTTGCATTCGGATTGGAAAGCCTGGGATTTGAGACAGAAGACATTCGGCTTCGTGTAGCTGAGATGGCAAGTTATTTCGGAATTCATCAATGGTTTTATAAAGGTGTAGAAGAATTGTCCGGCGGACAGAAACAGCTTCTGAATCTGGCTTCTGTCATGGCAATGCATCCGTCACTTCTGATTCTTGATGAGCCGACTTCACAGCTTGACCCGATCGCGGCATCAGATTTTCTTGCAACAGTGCGAAAAATCAACCGTGACATCGGGACAACAGTGATTATCACCGAACATCGTCTGCAGGATATTATTCCTTATGCGGACAAAGTCTTTGTCATGGACAAGGGAAGTGTTTTTCTTGAAGGAACACCGCGTGAGGTCGGACAGAAACTGAAATCTCAGGACAGAGGTATCTATCTTTCCATGCCGGAACCGGTGCAGATCTATGGGGAAGTCGACAGTGATCTGCCATGTCCACTTACTGTCAGTGAGGGCAGAATCTGGATGAAAAACTATATTGAAACAGAAAAAGCAAAAGCGTTAAAGCAGGCGGAGTATACAGAGAAAACAGAATCAGCAGAGGGCGCAGAGATTTCTGTAAAAATGACAGAAACCGCCGGGACAGCATCAAAAATACGGAAAACCGACGGAAAAGATTCCTGCGCGATCGAGCTTCGCGATGTCTGGTTCCGCTATGAAAAGGACAGCCCGGATGTAGTCAGAGATCTTTCACTGAAAGTAAGATGCGGTGAATTTTATGCACTGGTGGGAGGAAACGGAACCGGTAAAAGTACGACGTTGTCACTTTTAAGCAGGGTGCGTCAGCCATATAGGGGAAGGATTTATCTTGATGGCAGAGATATCCGTTCCTTTAAAGATCGGGAGTTGTATAACGGATATCTGGGAGTGCTCCCGCAGAATCCACAGAGTATTTTTTTGAAAAAAACAGTACTTGAAGATCTTTACTCCGTGATCGGTGGCAGAAAAAACAAAAAATCCGCAGAGTATCCGATTGATATGAAAAAGGAAAATGCAATCGAAGGGATTGTCAGCCTGACAAAACTTGAAGAATTGCTGGAAAGACATCCCTATGATCTGAGTGGGGGAGAACAGCAGCGGCTTGCTCTTGCAAAAGTGCTTCTGCTCAGACCGAAAATCCTTCTTATGGATGAACCGACGAAAGGAATGGATGCAGAATATAAAGCAGAACTGGGAAAAATCCTGAAAAAACTTCAGCAGCATGGAATGACCATTTTTATGATTTCGCACGATGTGGAGTTTGTGGCAGAGTATGCAGACCGTGTGGGACTGTTTTTTGAGGGAAGTATTATCACAAGCAAAGAAACAAGAGCATTTTTTGCCGGAAATAATTTCTATACGACAGCCGCTAACAGGATGGCAAGACAGTTCTTTCCGGATGCAGTTACAGGAAAGGATGTGGTGTCATGCTTAAAGAAGCTGAGTTAGACCGTTTCCTGGATGAATTCTTTGATGGTGCCACACCGATACAGTCCGAAGAAAAAAATACAGATGAGAGCACAGAGGATTTGGAGGAATATACACTTCCGACAGATGGGCTGATCATTCGCCAGATGAAAAGAGATGGAAAAGTCAGCAGGCGTACATGGATAGCACTTGCGCTGATGGTGATTATCGTACCTGTGATCCTCTATCTTTCAGTAAGAATTTTTCACGGAAGAAGATATATGGTGTGTAGCCTGATCGTTGTCGTTGCAGCGATGCTTCCGTTTTTTATGATGTTTGAGGGAAGAAAACCAAAAGCAAGAGAAATTATGGTGATTTCTGTACTGGCAGCCATTGGAGTGGCAGGAAGAGCAGCTTTCTTTATGCTGCCGAGTTTTAAACCGATCGCGGCAATCGTGATCCTTACAGGAGTTTCCTTCGGAGGAGAAGCCGGTTTTCTGGTCGGCTGTATGATCATGATGATCTCGAATATTTTTATGGGACATGGTCCATGGACACCGTGGCAGATGTTTGCGTTTGGCGTGATTGGATTTCTTGCGGGAATCCTTTATCAGAAGGGAATACTGAAAGCAAGAAAACCGGATCTTTGTATTTATGGTTTTCTGAGTGTCTTTCTGATCTATGGCGGCATCATGAATCCTGCAAGTATTCTGATGTCCTATGGATATATAACAAAAGAAAGTCTGATTGCTTATTACATTTCAGGTGCACCGGTTGACCTGGTGCACGCAACCTCTACCGTGATTTTTCTCTGGTTTATGAGTAGACCATTGCTGGAGAAATTGGAAAGAATCAAACGGAAGTATGGGTTGATTGAAACACAGGAGCAGTGATTCCTGGGATAAAAACAGAGGGAGAGAAAAATATGCCGGATAATATTAAAAATATTCAGAATGAACTTTCAAAAGTAATAGTCGGAAAAAAAGAGATTACGGACAAGATACTGATGGCAATACTGGCAAGAGGACATGTCCTTCTGGAGGATGTTCCAGGCGTTGGTAAGACGACCACGGCACTTGGGCTGAGTAAAATTCTGGGGCTTGATTTCAGGAGAATCCAGTTTACACCAGATGTAGTTCCTTCTGATGTGACGGGCTTTACTATGTATGACAAAGAAACAGGAGAGTTTCGATATCGTCCGGGTGCTGTTATGTGTAATATGCTTCTGGCAGATGAAATTAACCGTACTTCCAGCAAGACGCAGTCGGCACTGCTTGAGGTTATGGAAGAGGGAAATGTGACAGTTGACGGAGTGACTTATAAAGTTCCGGAACCGTTTGTGGTGATTGCAACGCAGAATCCATTGGGAACAGCGGGAACACAGATGCTTCCTGAATCGCAGCTTGACCGTTTTATGGTGCGGCTGAGTATGGGATATCCGGATATAAAGAGCCAGGTAGAACTGCTTCGCGACCGACGAAAGCAGAATCCGATGGAACAGGTACACCAGATTCTGGATGGAGAACAGCTGATGCAGATGCAGCAGGAAGCAGCTGATGTTTTTATCTCGGATGAAATTCTGGAATATATAAGTCTTCTTACTGCGAAGACGAGACAAAATGAGGCAATCACACTTGGCATCAGTCCACGTGGAGCGCTTGCACTGAGCCGTATGGCAAGAGCAAGGGCATATCTGTGTGACAGAGACTATGTGATTCCGGAAGACGTTCAGGAAATATTTACAGATGTATGTGGACACAGACTTGTGCTTGATCCCAAAGCAAGAATCAACAGAGTAACAGCAGAGCATGTACTCAGACAGATTTTGCAGGAGACGGAAGCACCGGGAGTAGAATAATGAAGAAAACCAGAATAACAGCAGGTATAATTGTTGTACTGGGAATCGGCATTTATCTGGTAACGGGATCTTACAGTGTATTAGGCATAATAACGGCAGCTTTTTTTGCAATGTTATGTATGGCATTTTATACACTGGCAGAAGGAAGAAAGACAGAATTTGTTCTGGATTTTCCCGAAAACGGAGAAAAAGGACAAAACATCGAAGGTCGGATTGAGGTAAAAAATCATTCATGGCTGCCGGTGTTTGGGTGTCGGTGCCGTTTGGACTGGCAGAATTTCCTCACAGGAGAAAGTGGAAGTGAAGATTTCAACTTTGCAGTCCCATCCAGGAGGACGACGGAAATTCCGGTTACTGTCCGTACTGAGTACAGTGGTGTATGTGTGTTATCCATAAAAAAAGTAGAATATACAGATTCTTTTGTTTTGTTCAGACGCAGAGAAAAACTGGAGATGAAAGAAGAAACCACCGTATTTCCGACAATTCATGAAATACCACGTGAAATGCTCGAAGAAGAAAGTTACAATATGGAAAGTTTTCGATATTCTGCAGAGCGAGGCGGAGATGATGCCGGAGAAGTGTATCAGGTACGTTCTTACAAAGAGGGAGATAGCCTGAAACAGATTCATTGGAAACTTACGGCAAGACTCGGAGACGTGACAGTCCGGGAACCGGGGTATCCGGTCAGTCATGCAGTTATGATTTTTATGGAAACGGGATATCCGGGAGAATTTCCTGATCCGGATAAAATGGACCGGCAGATCTCGCTGACACTTTCTTTTTTGAAGGCGCTGTCTGATAAACAGATTTCCTGCCAGCTGTGTTTTTATGATTTTACAGTAAACAAAGCAAGGATTCTTCAGGCTTCCAATATAGAGGAATTCTGGCAGACAGCAATGCTTGCGGTCCGTGCCGGAAGAAGTAATAAAGGCGGCTCCGGATTAAAGAAATTCATGGAAAATGCAGAGGACTGGCAGGCAGGCCATTACATTTATATTACAGCAGGAAATGAAATCGATGAAGTAGAATATCTCCGGGAGTCAGCAACAGTGACCGTTTTTGATGGAAATATTGATTTACGGGGGTAACTTTGGTAAGTGGATTTTCAGGACAGGGAGAAACAATGAAAGTAGTTGTGGGGCACAAAAAACAAAACAATAAAAAATTTTATATGTTGTTGACGGAAAGTCTCACAGCATGGCTTCTGGCAGCGGGTATTGTGCTGACTGCAGTGCAGGCACTGGGAATTGAAATAAGTAGATTTTTTGTGCTTATTGTGACATTGATACCGGTTTTGATTTTGGAACTGATACCGTGGGAAGTTTTTGCGGAAGGCGCCAGTCTGTTGTTGGTCGCAGGTGTGGTAGTTCTGACACTGATCGGACAGAAAAATTTTATGAATGGTCTGATTGTATTAAACAATTGTATAGCAGAGACTGTCGGAAAGAACCGGGGAATTTCATGGCCACAGTATATGCTTCAAAGTACAGAAACAGCAGGAAGCGATATGATGATTGCGGCAGGAGTATTTGGATTGCTTGTCGGGATGATTATGTACTGGATAGTAAAATATGGAAAGATGTGGACAGTCATAATGATAGCCGGTCTTCTTGCAGGAATCGTGGTACTGACGGGAAACCGTGTGGGAATCGGGGAAACGGTACTGACTGTATGCGGAGTGTTGGGAATGATTTCTGTCCGTATTTATGGACATGGAAAAAGTCCGGTATATGGCGGACTTTTTGAGATGGCATTAATACTGTATTTATTTCTTATTGTATTCTGTGGAGCGGGGCTGTTACTTCATATGACTTTAAATCCGCAGGAAACATACAAAAAAAGCGGTCTTACTGTACGAATCCAGAACAAAGAAAAAGAGCTTTTGCAGTCGGTACGTTATGAGAATAAAAAAATCAATTCCCTTCCCAAAGGTAATCTGAAAAAACTCGGAAACTGGAAGGCAACAGAAGATACGGCTCTGACCGTTACAATGAGTGAGCCGCAGTCACTTTATCTTCGCGGATTTACCGGTACGGAATACAGTTCCGGTGTCTGGCAGAAAATGCCCAATGCAGAATACTATGATGCACAGAACCTTTTTTACTGGCTGCATCAGGGCGGGTTTTATGGAACAGCACAGCTTGAGAATGCAAGAGGATTATTTAGGGATTCTGATCTGGCTGCTCAGGATATTTCTGTAAAAGTGGTAAATAATCATGCAGACAGTGAATATCTTTATACTCCATATGAGTTGAAAGAAGGTTCATGGAAGCAGGAGCACCTCAGACAAAATGCAGATGAGACTTTGGAGTCCACAAATTTTTTCGGTACAAGAAAATATGAATTTCATACATCAGGCAATCTGACAAAAGATTTTCCGGCACTCGCGGCACAAACTTTTCTGGCAATGACGGAAAATCCCGGCAGTGACTATGAAAAAAATGAAAGCTATTATAATGTATTTGCCTACAGGCATTATACAGAACTTACCAGGTCACAGAAAGAGCTGATGGAAAATCTGCTGGGCAGTGCCGGAGAACAGCAGAATGGACATATTGATTACAGTTCGGCAATCAATGCCGTAAACAGTTTTTTTGAAAAAAATATTACTTTTAACAAGGAATGTGGTTCTGTTCCGGGAGGAAAAGATCCGGTAAATTATTTCCTTACAGAATCCGGAAATGGATACGATATATATTATGCATCTGCGGCAGTTCTGATGTTCCGTTATTACGGAATCCCTTCCCGTTATGTGGAAGGATATGTGATCACACCGGAGGAAGCAGAGGATGCCAAACCGGACGAACAGATAAAGATACCGGCTTCCGATGGACATGCATGGGCAGAAATCTATATAGACGGAACGGGCTGGGTGCCGATAGAGGTATCGCCGGACTTTAAGAAAGTTATGCAGCAGCCGGATTTAAGCACTGGAATCCAGGCCGGAACGACTGCTGCATCAGCAGAAGGTACGGTAGAGGATAAACAGGAACTGTCAGAAAAATCACTGCCGGAACTTCTGAAAGAAACGATGTTTGATTTTCTGAAAATACTGTTTGTATTATTTGTCGGTTTTGATCTGATCGTATTGATTTTGTTTATTACATCGGTAGTGGGAAGAATTTTGGCAGCTTTGAAAAGAAGATATGCGTTCCGTTCAGAGGATAATCGCAGGGCGGTGCTCGCAATGCTGCAATATGCCTCAGATCTCATATTATATGGACACGAAGAATTGTACGGACAGAAAAAAAGCAAAAAGGCTTCTTATCTGAATAAAAACTATTCCAAAGAACTTTCAGAACTCTATCTGAAGGCGTGTGTAATCGGAGAACGTGCGGCATTCAGCCGGCATACGATTTCAGAAGATGAGAAAGTTTTTGTAACAGAGTATATCAGGCAGCTTCGAAGAGACATATTAAAAAAAGCCGGCTGGTATGAACGATGGATGATGCGTTACATAGAGAAATTATGCTGAAAGGAGGGAGATACAGATGAGAGACAATAAAAAGAAAAAATTTCTGGCTGGAATCAGTCTTGTACTGTGTCTCCTGATTCTTGGTATTTGTTTGACGGGCAGTGTTTCGGGACAGAAAAAGGCGGTACTAGAAAATCCGATCAAAGGTATCAGCAGTGACCGTTCTCAGGTAGTGTATCGTGGAAAAGGCTTTTATTCACCTGTAGTCAGTGGAGATAATGAGACTGACACACAGTACTTAAATACAGAAGTACTGATTCAGGATCAGGAATCTGAAAATCAGGATTCTGATTCAGAGGATCAGGAAAATCAGAATGCAGAAGATCTGTTTTCAGATGATGGTTCAGAATCGGACGGACAGGCAGACGGAAGTGGAGAAAATTCTGAAGAAACGGCTATGAGTGATCAGGAAGATACCGGTGCAGAGAAAACAGATACTCCGGTGACGACGAAATTCGAAGATTCCGATACAGAAACAGCAGATCATGCAGACGGTAGTGATGATGACAGAAATCAGGCCGGGGCACTGGCACCGGAACCTACAGAAATTCCACAGGAAACACCGGAAGTCGAAGACCTGCGTCCGACAATCAGTTCAGACCTCACAGATGGCGAAACGATTCATAAAGAATCCCGCGTATTTTCGGTGTATGCAGAAGATTATAAGGAGCGGGTACTGACACCGTCACAGCTTACTGTCACCTGTAATGGAGAAAAACTTTCCAGTATTTCTACGGATAATGGTGTGATCCGTTATAAAGCATATCTTAATGAAAGCAATGAAATCAGCATTACAGCGACTGATCGTTACGGAAATACAGATACGGTCAGTGTTACAGTTTACAAAGAAATAAACGGTAACGAAGAAGAAGAAGAACAGCCTGCCGGAACGATCACATTCAGTCTGGAAGGATCTACGATTGGCCTGGGTAACATCATAGGACCGACAGAAGTACCATTTTATGAAGAAGAGACACTGCCATATGTTCTGAACCGTGTCCTTTATTCTGCAGGCTGTCAGTATCACTTTACGGGAAGTATGGATGCAGGATTTTATCTCAAATCTGTTGACCGTACAGGTATTACTTCCGGTTACGAGATTCCTGCGCAGATAGAAGAACACCTCGAGGAAGTAAATGATATTCCGGATCCGGATACCTGTTCACCGGACTGGCTTGGTGAAGGAACTCTGACGGGAGGATCCGGATGGATGTTTTCCGTCAACGGAGTTTATCTGAGTTCGGGAATGAACACATATTTTCCGGCAGATGGAGATGAGATAAGAGTCCGTTTTACGTTATATTATGGAGCAGATATCGGAGAGGCGATGCTCGGTGGCGAAACATGGGGGGACTGGTAATATGAAAAAGAGAATTATGGCAGTCATGTTATCCGTATTCCTGCTTACCGGAAGCATACCCGTAACGGCAGCAGAGGAGAATACAGAAGAGATTGAAATGTCAGATGCTTCTGAGACAGATTACACAGAAGCAGCAGATGGAAGTACAGAGGAAGATACTTCTGCCGGGAATACAGAAAACACAGATGATACACAGCAGAATACCGATGGGAATACAGAAGAAAAATCTCAGGAAGAACCAGAACAGGAAGCGGATTGTGCAGATGATACTGCAGATCAGACAGAAATTCTGGAACAGACAGAGGATGCAGTAGAAATCGTGCCGGAGGACGAGACAGAATCAGGAGACAGTCCGGAAGACATTTTTACACAGGAAAGCTCGGACAGTGCAGAGACAGACGACTGGATCGGACAGATGAAATTCGGTTCCAGTGGGTTTGGCTCTACAGCACTGGAATATCCGGTTGTTCCGGCATTTTCACCTGAAATTCATGAATATACACTTTATTTTCCGGATGATATGAAGGGAATTTACGGACTGGTTACTTCTGTATTTCCCGGAAAGGTTATGGCATATTTTAAAGACTGCAAGGGAAACGATGAGTCCGTCTGCCTGAATGCTTACGAAAAATACGGAAACTATGCGGCTATGGATTATGTGGTAGATTACGGACCGGTAGGAAATACAATACGAATTCATACATATCAGGGAACAAAGGACTATTATATACATGTTAAACGAGTACCTACACTGGGAGAACTGCGGGCATCTTATAAGGGAAGTGATTATGTCTTTTATAATCATGAGAGAGAGTCCCTTTATTCAAAAGCAGGAGTAAATTTTCAGAAGGAATACGATGTCAATCTGCCGGGAAATACCGAAGGAGAGACATTGTCCATTCTTCCGGTTACTTATTATTATAAATACACAACAGATCGAAAAATATACAAGGTAGAAATCAATGGAGTGGAAACACCCACGGATGAGTATTACGATTATACACTCAAAGGTGGAGAAGAAGACATTCAGATCAGACTTTCCTATGAAGACCTGGAAGATACGGTCTATACCATACATGTGCATCCGGTCGAAAAACAGGTTTCCATGCATTTTGTATCGGACACCGAAGGGACAGATGACAGTTTTTTTGTAAAACTATATGACAAATATGGTGCGGAAATAAAGGCAGATGCAGAAGATCCGCTTGGATTTACACAGCTTCTGGATCAGAATGATTACACTTATACGGCATATGCACAGGGATATAAGCCGGTAAGTGGAAAATTCACAGCTTCTGAAGAAAACAGTGAGACAAGAATCAGCTTTCAGGAAAAAGCGGCGGGGCGCTATCTGGAGAAAGTTGGAGTATATCTGAGAAGCTACAGTGGAACTTCCGGAGATACGAAAGAACTGGTTCGGCACAGTGAATTGGATGATATATATGGCGGCACTGTTTATACAGTAGATTACAGTGACCAGTACAGTTCGGATTACTCATTTTTTGTATCGGTGAAATTGTCTGCTTTTGCGCCGGAAAACTCGACGGCAGTTGTAGATACTGTTTCTATGGACGGTATCCATACCGAAAAAAAACTGATGCTTTCCACTGAAAAGGCAGAGTTGCGGAATGATATGCCGTGTAAATTCTTTGAGTCAGATGAAAATGGGGCAAAGAGAGGAATCTGTACCATCAGGGTAGGCAATGGTTCAGACACAGAAGTATATAAAATTATTGTCAACCGTGTTCTGGAATTAAAGGCGCTTGCCTGTTCAGATTCATCGGATGGAGATTCTGTATATAATGAAAAAAGATTTGTACGGACCAGACATGATTATACTGTTTCTGTTTCGGATAATGTAAAAAGTCTTTATATAAAACCGGAACTGTACGCGGAATCAGCCTCGACAATTACAATAAACGGAGAGACATGTGCTTCCGAACAGGAAGTGGAAGTCCCGATTCAGGACGGGGTTACGGAAATACAGATAAGACTTTCAAAGGACGAAACTTATAATGATCCGGAACTCGCAGGCATTTCGTATACTTCTGAGGGAGTTTATACGATCAGAGTGACCAGATCACAGGTTTCTGATGTAACTTTTCATGTAGATCCTCCGGAGGCAGCAGTAAGTGTGTATGATCCAAATGGAAAAAGAATTTATTCTGCACTGGATCATCCGAATGTTTTCACCGGTTTGAAAGGTGGGATTGCGTATTCTTATACAGCCAGTTGTTACGGGTTCCTGACAGAAAGCGGAACATTTACAGCAGAACCTGGTGGTGAGATCAGTGTAAAACTGACAAGGTCAGATACCCGATATCCGGAACTTGAAAACAATGAATGGTGGAATTACCGGAATAATGAAGAAAACAATGGCGTAACAAGTGTGAGTACACCAAACAATGCAAAAGAGACCAGTGAAAAATGGTCACTGCAGCTTGGCGGAAGCTGGAATGAATCCTGCACACCACCACTGATCCTTGGCGGCTGTCTGTATACGGGGGCAGGAAAATATATTTATAAACTTGATAAAGAGACAGGTAAAATTCTAATGGTCAGCGATCAGCTGAAGGGAAGTCTCGTTTTTGCACTGAATCCGCTCACATATGCGGAAGGAATGATTTTTGCACAGATCGGAAACGGGCAGATCCAGGCAATCAATGCAACCACTATGAAATCACTCTGGATCAGCGAAGCAGTTGGTGGTCAGACACTCTCACCGATCACATATAAAGACGGCTATCTGTATACCGGGACATGGAATTCTGAAAACAAAGAGGGAATGTATTTTTGCCTGACAGTGACGGATGAAGATCCGGAGAATCCGACAGAAATTAAAAAATGTGTGTGGAAATATTCCCATACGGGAGGTTTTTACTGGGCAGGTTCTTATGCAACTTCAAATTATGTAGTTTTCGGGTCTGATGACGGATCGAGAGAAGGAGATTATACGGCATCATCCGTCTTGTATTCAGTATCTGCCGGAACAGGCATCCTGATAGACCAGATGGAAGGGCTGCAGGGAGATATCCGTACATCGGTCGTTTACAGTAACGGATACATTTATTTTGCGACGAAAGGCGGAATGCTGTATCGTGTAAAAATGAACGACAATGGTACTTTTGGCGATGTGGCATCATATGGACTCGGAGGAATGGCGACAGCTTCCCCGGTTGTATACAAAGGCAGAATTTATATTGGTGTCTGTGGAACGGGAGGACAGTTTAACGAAGATTCCGGTCATCATTTTGATGTCCTGCAGGAAGACAGTGACGGAATATCACTTGCTTATTCTGTGCCGATGAAAGGTTATCCACAGGCTGGTGCAACACTTTCTACTGCATATGAAAACGAAGATTATAATGGTGACGGAAAGCCGGACGGAAGGGTTTATTTGTACTTTACTTACAATGTACCTCCGGGAGGAATCTATTTTCTGTCAGATGAACCGGGACAGACAGAGGGAAAAGCAGAAGATCTTTTTGTGCCGGAGAAAAAACAGCAGCAGTATTGTATCAGTACAATTTGCGCGGACAGTGACGGAACACTTTATTATAAAAATGATTCAGGGTATCTGATGGCGGTTTCTTCCAACAGTGCATATCTGGACGATATGGATGTGACCTGCAGGGAAGGAAAGATTAAGTGGGATGATGATTTTTCATCTTCAAAGGGCAGCTACACCCTGACGGTTCCGGACAGTACAAGGGAGGTAAATGTAAAACTTACAGTACCGAAAGACCGGAGTGCAACAGTCAATGGACAGAATTATACCGGAAATTGCACAGTGAAACTGAATGATAAAGGAGAGGGTGAGATTCGGGTTGTTGTCATGTACAGGCAGCAAAAACGAACTTACAACATAAAAGTACTGGGACTTGGAAGTAATGCAGAGTTGTCTTCGCTGGTGATTAGTGATAACAATTCAGTGAATGTGACAGCTGCACATCTTTCTTACAGTCCGGATTTTCGGGCAGATCACCTCCAATATACATCAGCGGTATATACAGGGGAAAAGAAATTCCTGAACATTTATGCTGCCGCTTCTGGAATCTATTCAAAAATCGAAGCAGAAGCGGGTGACGGAGTCCGACGTATCCTGACATTTAAAGGGGCAGCCGGTGCGGGAAATATGACCCGTTTTGCAGTCTATTTTGAAGATGGACAGTCCTGCGCGGAAGTGACGTTGAAAGTGACGGCAGGGGACGGCGTGACGATCAGAGAATATCAGGTCGCGCTTCTTCGAACAGATATTTACGGACCGGTACTTAGTTCTGCAAAAATATGGAGAACGGATGAACAGACAGGAACGCTCACTTTCCAATCAAATGAATCCGGATATTATTATTGTATGGTGACGGATCCGGGAGCGGGAGAACCCCGGTTTAATCTGGACAGTAGCGGTATCGAGCTGCAAAAAGGAGTGAACGGCTACACGCTGAAAGATATCGGAAGCGGTGAAAAAGATGTCTATATTTTGGCAAAAGACATACAGGGAAACATAATGGAGGCACCGCTGAAGCTTCGTCTTCATGGATACAAAAAAATAAATATACATTTTAAAATCTGGCCGGCGAATGCGGCTATTCATGTAAAAGATGACGGAGGTGCAGAAATCGAAGTCAAAAATGGTGCCTGTACCGTGAATGCAGGAAATCATTATACAGTTTCTGTAAGCTGCGAAGGATATTACAGCAAAACGATGGAATTTACTGCAGAAGAAGGTGTTGATCACTATGAGATCAGTCTTGAGAGCAGCAGAAGTTCCAATGCACTTTTGAAAAATCTGTATGTCAGCAGTTCTGATAAATACGGGAAAGGTATCCTGAAACTGAATCCGGCATTTCAGGACAAACAGATAAATTATGAAGCAGTATATGACCGGGAGCGAGATCATCTGAACCTGTGGCTTGAGGCAGCAGATCCCGGGGCATCCGTAAAGGTGTATGCACTGGGCGGAATAAAAGGAAACACCGTCTCCAGAGAAGATGAATCCATAGCAGCCGAAAAGGTGAATGGACATTTTTGCTGCAAAATTTATTTTGAAAAACAGGTTTTTGAAGCAGCAGTCAGAATTATGGTTACGGCGGAAGACGGAACACAAAAAAATTATTTTGTCAAACTGTTTATTCAGGATACGACAGCACCGGTACTGAAAGCTGTTTCAGCAAGCAGGATCAGCGAAAAGAAAGCATCTGTGATATTTAAGGCTTCCGAGAAAGGAAGATATTATTATTCTGTAACAGATAAAAAGAGTGTATCACGATTGGATACTTCGGGAAAAGGAATCGAAGGCATTTCAGGAACGAATATCATTACACTGAACAATCTGAAAAAAGGACCTAAATTTATTCACATCATCATGAAGGATGATTTTGGAAATTTCAGCGAAATACTTACCGTCAGTATTCCCGACAGCAGAAAAACAGCGTCGGTTGACAATAAAACACAGGAAGCCGGAAGCGGAGGAAAGAATCCCGGCGGACCTGAAGGAAACCAGTCCTCGGAATATATACGTGGTCAGAAAGACAGCGTGGAGGAAGGGGATGGAATACTGAAAAAAATGAACAAAACTTCTTCAAAAGAAACAAAAATAACAGACAGCACACAGGGGGACAGTGTGGCAGAACAATCAGAAGAAGCTGCAAAAAAGGAAGGGAAGAAAGGAGAGAAGGATAAAAACAAAAAGAATGGGAAAAGCAAAAAAATAAAGAAAGACAGCTCTGACGAAAAATCAGCAGAAAAGAAAAAGAAGGAAAATGGCGAAAGTACTGCCGGACAGACAGAAGGCCGGAATCATATGCGGAACAACGGTGGCTTTAGAACGTTGCCGATAAAAATAAAAGCGGCCTCTTTTATTTCTGTAATCGGAGTTGTATATCTGCTGTTCTGGATACGGGGATGCATGGTCAATCGAAGGAAGACAGAATGGAAGAAAAAAGAAGGAAGAAGAAATCCTGAAAAGAAAGGAATGTGACAGAGTATGAAAGACTGGAAAAAGTATACGAAACTGTTACTGACAGCTGCGGCAGCAAGTGTGGTAATGTTTGCTGCACCTGCAACTGCCAGGGCAATGGATGAAATTGTAGAGTTGGATGAGAACAATGTATGGACGGATAATTATGGAGTGGAGTATACATTTACGTTGTCAAGAAGTGGTGCGACACTCAGCAGTGTAAATGATGAGAATGCAGACGAAGGGTATAGTGTGGATCTGCCGAAAGGGGTATCAGCAGAGGGAAATGACTATCCGGTAAATGGTCTGGGGTCCGGTGCATTTGTAAATAAGACAAAGATAGCAAATGTGGATCTGTCAGATACTTCTATAGAATATATTGGAAGAAATAAAAATATGGGAATGACTGGATATGGCGTCGACAAGACTGGATTTCAGGGATGTACAGCACTGGAAGATGTAGAATTGCCGGATTGTCTGACAGCTATACCAAATTACATGTTTAAAGATTGCAACAGTCTGCGGACAGTAGAAATTCCGGTAGCTACAAAAAATGTAGGAAATCCGATAGCACATACAAGAATATTTGAAAATTGTGACAGTCTGGAATCAATTACAGTTGCATCAGGAAATAAGTCATTTGAGGCAGAGAATGGTGTCCTTTATAATAAAGGAAAGACAACTTTGTATGCATATCCAAATGGTAAAGCGGATACTACCTTCAGAGTTCCGGCAGGAGTAACGACAATTGGACATGGTGCTTTCCAGACAGCAAAGCATCTGGTTACGGTTGAGTTTCCGGAATCTCTTACTTCGATAGGACAGTATGCATTTAATGGTGCATCAGTGAACAACAAATTTAATACAAATAATTCACTTGAAACTGCTGTTTTTTATGGCGATAAATCAAAGGTAAAGTTTGGAACGGCACCATTTATTTCAGATAAAGTGACTTTTGAACAGAAAGTTACCGGAGTTGTCGTATCAGCAGACGCAGACAGCTGTCACGGAAGCATGCAGCTTACAGCAGAAGTTTCTCCGAAAACAGCAACAAATACAGAGGTGACATGGTCCGTATCACCGGCAGATGTTGCAACAATCAGCGAGGATGGCCTTCTTACAGTCAAAAAGGCCGGTACAGTGAATGTGACAGCAACTTCAAAAGACACACGATGGAATTCCGCAGATCCGGCATATTCCGATCAGAAAGAGATGAAAGTAACTCCTTATGCGGAAAAGGTTACAGTCAGTGAACAGAGCGATAAAACAGAAGTTCTGCAGGGCGGTACACTCATATTTACAGCAACAGTAGAGCCGGAAGGCAGTGATGTAAAAGGTGTTACCTGGAGTGTGGATAAAGAATCTCTTGCATCAATTGATGAAAACGGAGAATTTACAGCAAAAGAGCCTGGAACAGTAGTTGTAACGGCAACAAGCACAGACGGAAAAGATAATGTCCCTGTAACAGGTCGCTATGAAGTAAAAATCACAGCACCGGTAAAACCGGAGGAGCCGTCAAAACCAGCGACACCATCTGAGCCGACAACACCATCCAATCCGGCAGCATCAGAGACAAAACCGGCAGAAGCTTCAGCAAAACCACAGGTAACAGCATACAAAGTATCTGCTTCTCAGATCCGTATTACATGGACAAAAGACAGTGCTGCCAAAGCAGGATACCGCATCTATGTCAAAGGTGGAAATGCAAAGAAATGGACAAAAGCAGCAGAAGTAAAAGCATCTAAGAATGCTTATACACTGAAAAAAGTAAACGGAAAAGCACTGCAGAGTGGTACATATTATCAGGTCAAAGTTGCTTCCCTCACAAAAAATAAAAAGACAGAAGGAAGAAAACTGACAGCTAAAGTTTCTACTGCACCCGGAAAAACAGGTCTGGCTGCGAAGAAAGTCAAAAAAGCGACTGCACAGATTAAATGGAAAAAGGTAAAAGGTGCATCCGGATATCAGATTCAGATGAAGACATCCAAAAAAGCTTCTTACAGGACAATAAAAATGGTTGGAAAGAATGCTGCATCATACAAACAGGGTAAATTAGGTAAGACCAGAGTTGCATATTATCGTGTAAGAGCATTCAAAGTGATCAATGGAAAACAGATTTATGGTTCATGGTCCACAGCAAATGTGAAACTGAGATAAGACAGAAACAGGCAGGATTATTACAGGGGTAATGATTCTGTCTGTACCCCAAAAGGACAGGATTATGATCAGAACAGAAAAAAGAAAACATATTTTTCTCACGCTTCTTCTGACAGCAACAGTACTTACCGGCTGTGCAGAGAGAAAACCGACACTGGAGCAGGTACTGAAAAAAACAGCGGAATATGAACAGGAGACAGTAACATCTCCGTCATCAGATTCTCTTGGTGGTGAATGGACAGTGATTCCACTGGCACGTTCCGGAGAAACAGTAAGTGATGACTATTTTAAAAAATACACAGAAAATCTTATAAAGAAGCTGAAAGAGCAGGATGGCATTTTAAGCGATTATAAATATACAGAATATTCACGGGCAACTCTTGCAGTCAGAGCAGTTGGAGAAAACCCGGAAGACATAGGCGGTTATAATATTGAGAAACCGCTGGAAGATTTTGATACAGTAATTTCACAGGGGCTTAACGGAGCCGTATTTGCACTTCTGGCACTGAATGCAGACGGTGAAGGTGTCGAGGGAGAACTGGAACAGAAATACCTTCAGTATATTCTTTCGCAGGAAAAGAAAAACGGAGGTTTTTCACTTGATAATAATTCAGAACAGGGAGATACAGACATGACAGCAATGACACTTCAGAGTCTGGAACCCTATCAGGAAGAAAACAACGTCAGAGATACCATTGATAAAGGAATACAGTTTCTGGCAGATGCACAGGCATCTGACGGAGGCTACATGGCTTACGGAGAGAAAAGCTCCGAGAGCATATCTCAGACTATAATTGCACTGAGCACGTATGGTATAGACTGTAACAGCGATTCACGCTTCATAAAAGAGGGAAAAGGCCTTTTTGATACTCTGATGGAGTACTATCAGAAAGACGGCGGTTTTTCGCATACATTGGATGGCACGGCAAATCCGATGGCGACAGACCAGGCATTTTGTGCACTTGTGTCGTATGAACGTTTCAAAAATGACCGGAACAGTTTGTATAATATGACAGATTAAGCTCGATGATGCATTATAGATATATAACCAAAAAGAAAGGAATCTTATGAAAAGAAAAAAACTGATTATGAAAAAACGGGCTTTAAGCTGGATACTGGCACTGGCATTATCCGGAAGCAGCCTCGCACTGCCGGTATCGGCGGCGGAACCTGATGACAATGTACAGGTGGAAACCTATGATGAAACCAGTGATTTTGAAAATGATGCGGACATAGAAATTACAGATGAAGGGCAGGATGCAGATGGCGGAGCATCTGAGGATATCAATGTAACAGAGGATGGAAATGCGGAAGGCTTCTCAGATTTCTCGGATGAAGAAATGACAGATGCGGATATAGATGTATTTGCTTCGGAAGAGGATGGACAGGCTGTAACGCTTTCAGGTACAGGAACAGAAGCGGATCCGTACCTGATTGCAACTGCTGCAGACATTCCAGGTACGATTGAAGCCGGAACAGTTTATGCACTGGCAGCGGATATCACGCTGGAATCAGGACAGCAGATCGGTACGATCGCCGGAACACTGGATGGTAAAGGTCATGTGATCACACTGGCTGATAAGCCGCTTGCAAATAGTGTCAGCGGAACTATACAGAATCTGGGAGTTGCAGGAAGTGTAACCCTGACACTTACAGATAAACAGGGAAGTGTAGCAAATACTGTTACGAAAACAGGTGTTATCCAAAATTGTTATTGTACGGTAAATTCTCAGACATCCTATTTTTTGGATGAAATCGGTGGAATGATCGGTAAGCTTCAGGGCGTTATACAGAACAGCTATTTTGCAGGTAGCACAGACACGTTTGGCGGCGGTGTAGCAGCATCTATTAGTGATTCATATAGAATCAGTCATGTTTTCTGGACATCGGGAACATCAGCTGCTGCAGTAGGAAGAACCGATAACATTGCAGAAGACAGCAAGAAAAAAGTAACCGCAGATCAGATTAAAGCAAGTTTGGGCGTTTTAAATACGGAGATTGCAGCTACAGGTTTTTACTGGATACTTCCTTCGGATGGCAGAAATAACGGACTGCCGGTTTTGCAGGAGGGAACTCTGGATGCCGGAGAAGTTAACTGGGGTGATTTAGATACAGCAATTGCAAGCGCTGAGAACCTTGTAAAAGAAGATTATACAGAAGCTACATGGAATGCTGTTGCAGCAGCCTTAAAAGAAGCAAAAGAGCTGAGAAAAGGTGCAACAACATCTGCACAGGCAAAAATTAATGCAGCTGCGAAAAAACTGACTGATGCAATTGCAGCCCTGAAGAAACCGAATGCATCTGCACCGGTGGCACTTCCGACAGATACAAGCAAGATTACGTATATAACAAGTCAGAATGATCTTTCAGAATTGAGCGCTACAAAGGATAAGTATTATGTCCTTGAAAACGATATTACAATAAACAGCGATTATATGTCTCTTCTTGGAGCTACAGGCTTTGAAGGTGTGCTGGATGGTCAGGGACATACAATTACCTTTGAAGATTCATGGGCATTATTTACTCATGTTGCCAGTACCGGGGTAATACAAAATGTTGGATTTAAAGGAAGTCTGGATTTATACGAGACAGGAGGACCATTAGGCAGAATAATGAGAGGCGCTGTCCTTAACTGCTGGTCTGAAGTTAGTGGTACTTATGCATGCGGGTTTGCTGGAGTAGTTTCAGATGAAGCCGTGATCTCCAACTGCTTTGCCTACGGTGAGAGCCCGAAAGGCGGAATTGTCAACACCTGTGCAGGCAGTTTTGACGGTATGATCAAAAATACGCACTGGCTGAACTCTTCAACAGCACCGACATATCCGTCGGGTACCCTCGTAAATTCCGGTGCAGTAAGCGAAGACACCATGAAAGAAAAGAGCTTTATTAATGCCCTCAATGAAAACCGTGGCGACAATGGAAGCGCGTGGGGTCAGAGCAGTTCCGGATTTGCTTATTTTGGCCCGGATCAGACTTACACACCGGGAAGTGACTGGCCGGAGCTTCCAGAAGGGGAATATTGCGATATCGCATTTACAAATTACTCTGCTTCAGAGGCAGTAACTCTTGAAGATGCGAAACTTCAGGTTTCACCGGACTCTGTAAATCCAAACAGGATGGCAGGTACATTTAGTCTGCCGGGCTATACAGTTCCGGATGGCTATAAAGTGTACTGGTCAGTAGAGTCTCAGAAACCGGATGGAGCCGTGACAATCGCGGAAGAAGGCGGAAAATTCTATGTTAATAAAGATGGAAAGGCAAAGGTAAAGGCTACTCTGGTCGATGCGGATGGAAAGGTAGTTCAGACACTTGCTTATGCATCGGTTCTTTCAAAAACAGCAAAGATCACAGCTATTCAGTTATATATTGATGATCAGAATGTAACAAACGGGAATTATACAATTGCGGGATCTGCGACAAAATCCATCAAAGTAAAAGCACAGTATGAAGGTGAGACGGATTTCAGGGATGCAGCATATTCCAGTTTTACCTATCAGGCAGGAGATACAGATCTGATTTATAATGAAAGCGTGTACAGCTCGTTCTACTTCAAAAAGCCGGGTACCTCTGCAATCAGAGTTACATCAAAGAATGATTCGTCCGTGAGTGCAACAGTAAATCTTACTTCTACCTATGTAGCGGTTACATCTGTAAGACCGGCACTGGAAAACGGACAAGTAATTGAGATTCATGGAAGAAATGCAAACAGTGACGGACAGGAAACAGATGGCCGCGTAGCATTTAATCCGGTTCATGGAACCGTGATCGTAACACCGGAGAATGCAAGCTATGCAGATAACTGGGAGATTACGAGCGATAACGAAACTATCGGATATTACAATAATGGATCTAAAGTATATGTTCCGAAGCAGGCCGGTACAGTCAAATATACAGCAACACTGACTGACATGAATCCGAATACGAATACGGGAGAGGAAAATACAGTAACCGGAACATCCTCCGTAACTTACAAATATAAAAATCCTCTGACAGAGATAAATGTAAAAGGGAATACTTCTGATTTCAGCGTAAAGGCAAAGGAATCAGCAACATTTACCCTTGAGCCAAAAGGTACTCTGTCCGAACAGGGATATGAAGTTACAGAACCATCTATCAACTGGACATTTGACAAAAAAGGTATTGCAGCAATCACAAAGACAACAAGTGGTGAATGGAAAAGAGTAGCCGGTGCACCGGATACGAATAACTATTTCCTCTGCTCTGAATATAAGATCACAGGAATTTCCGAAGGAACCGTAGTTGCGACCGGAACACCGGTGGATCAGACCAACAATCCTGCCCCGATCAAACTGACGATTACCGTAACAAAGGGAGACAAGGCAGACACAGATAATCTTGCACTTGCCAAATCCGGCGCAGACAGCGCGGCAGTATGGATAAAAGGACAGGCAAAAGACACCCTGGAAGCTACTAAGGATGACTGGACGGTATTTACACTTCTTCGTCATGGAGAAACACTCAGCGATGCACAGACCGGCAGTTATTATGCTTCCGTAGTGAAAAAAGTAAAGGAATGGGAAAATGATCCGAACCTGCCTGTCGGCCCGAAACCGACTGATATCGCAAAAATTTCTCTGGTGCTGACCATGCTTGGAAAAGATATCACAGATGTAGGCGGTGTGAACCTTGCCGAAATGATGTATAATTCCATCCGGCTGAAAGAAGGCTCCAACGAACTGATCTGGGTGCTTCTGGCACTGGACGCTGCGAACATTCAGATTCCGGCAGATGCAACATGGAGTAGAGAATCCATGATCAGTGCACTTCTGGAGTTCCAGAATGCAAATGGCTTTTTCGGACTGTTTGATAACAAAGCTGGAGATGTTGATATCACTGCGATGGCATTGCAGCCACTGGCACGTTATCAGGTAACAGATGCAAAAGTGGAAGCAGCAGTAAAAAAAGCAGTTACATGGCTCAAAGGAGCAGTGAAAGACGATTTTGGATACGGAACTCCGGAGTCAACCGCACAGGTACTGATCGCTCTTTCAGCACTGGGTATCGATCCGACCGGATCTGATGCCGGATTCGGAACAGTTAACATGAATATGATCACCAGTATGATGGCATACAAATGTGAAGATGGCGGATTTGCTCATGTTCTTGGAAACACGACAAATGGAATGGCTACCACACAGGTACTTGAGGCACTGGATGCCTATATATTATTCAAAGAAAATAATGCTGCATACTGGGATGTGGCAGGAAGCGCGCATGTTTCCCATAACTGGGACGAAGGTGTCGTTACAAAAGAACCGACCTGTACAGAAGCAGGTATAAAGACTTATACATGTACAGAATGCAATGGAACAAAGACAGAAGAGATTCCGGCACTCGGACATACATGGAGCAACTGGACGACAACGTCTGAGGCAACCGTATTTGCAAAAGAAGTACAGAAGAGAACCTGTTCCGTCTGCAACACGACAGAAACACGGGAGGTTGGTAATAAAATTGCAGCAACCATGAAAGTTTCTGCAAATACTGTTCCGCTAAAAGTAAAACAGTCCATCCGTAACTTCAAAGTGACCGGCATGGCAAAGGGTGATTCCGTAAAATCATGGAAATCCAGCAATACAAAGATCGTGAAAGTATCCGGCAAGGCAAACGGCAGATGCAAAATTTCTGCTCAGAAACGAACCGGTACAGCCAGGATCACGATCACACTCAAGAGCGGACTGAAAAAGACGATTAAGATCAAAGTTCAGAAGTCCGCAGTAAAAACCACAAAGATTACGGGATTCAAGGGCGGAAAGAAATCCATCACCCTGAAAAAAGGAAAGAAATTCACACTTGTTCCAATCTGCAAACCGATTTCAAGCAGAGAAAAAGCTACCTTTACAAGCTCCAACAAAAAAGTTGCAAAAGTCGATTCCAAAGGTCGTATCAAAGCGCTGAAACCGGGAAAGACAACCATTACAGTCAAGATTGGAAACAAAAAAGCAAAATTTAAAGTAACAGTCAAAAAATGAGGAATGACCGCATGAAAAAATGGAAAAGTTATTTTATGACGGTGATTGCTGCAATCTGTATGCTCTGGATTTTTCCGGAGCATACACCGGCAGCGACAAATGAAGCCGTCATTTCCGTAGAAAAGGGAACTCTGGGACAGGGCTATATCGTAGAGCCGACTGCAGTGACACTTCAAAGCGGAGATACCGTAAAAACAGTTACAGAGCGAGTACTGAAAGCAAATGGCAGATCTGCACTTACAACAATGAACTCCACGTACGGATACTATCTTCAGGGAATATCAGATCCGGACAGGGGTGCGATTTCAATTCCTGCATTTGTACAGCAAATGATCACTGCAAAAGATCTGAAAGTCAATACAAATGATATAAAAGAGCCACAGTATCTGAATGAATTTGACTATACCACACAGTCCGGATGGATGTATTGTGTAAACAATGTTTATCCGGAAGTTGGTGCCGCCTCAACGAAGGTACAAAGTGGAGATGTGATCCGCTGGCAGTTTACCATGGTCGGACAGGGACAGGATCTTAAAGAAGGTGATCCATCAATCTTTGCCAACGAGAAACTGAACAGGGACAACCTGTACAAAACAATGGCTTATATACATAAGACCAGCGAACTGATGAACCGGGCAGATATCAGAACAGCATATGCAAACTGTATCAATGTTCTGGGAAATCTGACATCGAAAAAAAGTGATCTGAAAGATTATGGCACTCTGAACCTTGCTGCAAATAATATCGGAATTATTTCGTCAGTAGATTTTGTGAACGGTGAAAGCAATACTTCGGCGAAAGTAAGCTATGGGACAGCGGCCTCAGACATTACATTCCCGACATCACTCATTGGACAGAAAAACACGATAAAGGATACCGGCACTTGCAGCATCTGGGATCTGACCTGGAACTGTGCGGATTATGATCCGCAGAAGCCGGGATTCTATGATTTCAAACCGGTATTTCAGCTGAATGAGGCACAGTACATATTAAAAACAAATGCAAACCTTCCTATATATAAAGTGACCGTATTAAAAGAAAACGGAGAAGAACCGGATTCTGTTGTGCCAGCTCCCGTAGATCCGAAACCGGTCACACCGCAGGAACCGACGGTATCAAACGTAAATTTATCTGTCGGCCGAAAAACGGTAAAGGTTGCTTATGCAAAAAAAACACTCAATCTGAACATCAAAGCAGAAAAGGGTGCTTCTGTCAGCGTAAAATCAGCAAATAAAAAGGTCGTTTCAATTGACAAGAAAAAAAGAGCAGTGATCTGCGGAACGGGAAAAACAGAAATTACGGTTACAGCATCGTTAAAAGGTAAGAAAACAACCGTACTTAAGATTCCGGTATCGATTACGCCGATCAGACAGAGTGCACCGGCACTGAAATCATCGAAGTCAAGACAGATGACCGTCTCATGGAAAAAAGATACCCGTGCGACCGGTTACCAGATCATGTATTCCACAGACAAAAAATTCCGTAAAAACGTTAAGACCGTCAATATCAAAAAATACAAAACCACACGTTGCACAGTAAAGAAACTTGCCAGAAACAAACGTTACTATGTGCGTGTTCGAAGCTACAAAAAAGTTTCCGGGGGAAAGCTGTATGGAAGCTGGAGCAGTACGAAAAATGTAAAAATAAAGAAATGAAGAAGAAAGGGGGAATGTAGCAGATGAAAAAGAAGCTTGTGAATCGTTTCCTGGGACTTATAATGACCGGAACATTGATTCTTACATCAGCGGTAAGTCCGATGGCAGCAGAAATAACGGTTTTTACAGAAGAAGGTACGCAGAGTGAGGAGAATTCATACAGTGATTTCTCTGTGACTGACGATGAGGATGATTCTTCTGTCACGATTGAGGAGGAACCGGAGGAATCCGAGGAAGATATCGTAATCGGATTGGATGACGGAACCAATGAAGAAAGCGAAACGGACGATATTTTTTCAGACAGTGAGTCAGAAGAAATAACAGAGTTTGCGGATGCTGAAACAAGGACACCGGAAGAAGCCCTGACAGCACTCTATGATGCATTCAAAAATTATAAAATAGGTACAGCACTTGCATTTCCATATGGAACAGGTGAAGGTCAGTATACAAATGCAAAGGCATTTATTCAGGCAGAAATAGAAAAAATCGTGCCGAAATCAGAATATGACGTACAGTTTAATTATACAGGAACTTTATCTGGTGCGTCAGGAAAAGAAACAACCATGGATACTGCGTCATTGGATATCGCACCGGTGCATGCAGCAGCAGATACCAAGCCGGGATTTACAGGTGTGACATTTTCTATTGGGGACAAGGTTTCATCAAAAATCAATCTGCTTTATCTGGCAGTAAAACCGCTTGAAGTAACTGCACAGGAAGCTGTAGCTTTTGAAGCAGAACAGATCAGCTTTGATACGATCAAAGGTACAAATACCAGTCAGGATCAGATAGTGACTGCACTCGCCAAGCTTCCGACAGCAGCACAGGTCTATAAATCAGGAGACAATGAGATCACTCTGACATGGAATCTGACATATGTGAGTGGAACCGAAAACTGCATGACACTGGATGCAAAAGGAACGACTACTACTGTTGTACGCCCGAACGTTGGAAAGGAAAATGCAGTCTATAAGTTGGAGGCAGTTCTGGCTTATAAGAAGGATCCTGCAGTCAGCAAGACACTGAGCTATGATCTTACAGTTCCGGCATTTGAGCCGGTAGTTCTTCCGATACGGATCACACCGGCAGATGCCACGCTTACAGTAACCGATAATTATTATAAAACCCCGGTAGATGCATCCTATATTTCTACTGAAGAAGATGGAGCATTACGTAAATATACGCTTCATGCAGGTGCTTCCTCTGCAACACAGACTTATGCATGGACAGCAGAAAAAGAAGGATACATTACCAAATCGGGGAAAATTACAGTTAAAAGCGGGGAAGAACAGGAACAGGTAGTTTCACTTACAGCATCTTCAGAAGATGATGCCAAACTCGAAAAGCTGTATGTATCATCACCAACTGCTGATGCTCCGAGCATTAAGAGTCCGATGACATCTTTTGATAAAGATACATACGCATATGAGATGACTGTCGGTGCGATAGATTCCATTATAATTAAAGGAAATGCAATCGTTCCGGAAGCAACTGTTAAGGTGACAAGACATTCCAGTCTTAAGAATGCAAATAAAGGAACTACTGTGGATACTTCATTGTCCGCAACGGGAAGTGTAACTTGTTATCTTAAATCAAATGCAGATACAGAAATCAAGATTACAGTCACAGCTCCAACAGGAAGTGTGCAGGGGGATGAAACAAAGACAAAAGTTTACAAACTGACTGTACACAAAAATGGCGAGGCAGCACATTCACTGAAAAGCCTTACGCTTTTTGCGTCTGCTTCCGATGGAAGTGGAATGAAAGTAAATATACTTTCAGGAACAGAGTATACGACAGAGGAAACACTCAGCCCGGCAGTGGATCAGGGCGGTGTGGCTGAACAGTACAGATACGAGGTCAACTATTACCGAGATCAGGTGACTTTCAAACCTGCGCTTACAACTACAACGGATAAAGTACAGATAAAATACCAAAAAGACGGAGAAGAGCAGAGTATTGACGTTGCAAACAACAAAGTGTCTGCAAATGTTCCGCTTACAGTTGGTGATAACACAATTAAGATAGTTGTGACCAAAAAGGACGGTTCTTCTTCCGAAACATATCCGATTCTGGTTCACAGAAAACAGAAACCGGAAGGAAACGTACAGATTGATGGAAGTGAAGAAATTTTTCCTTTTGCGGTAGAAGAGACAACAGCAAAAGACTGGACAGGAAGAATCAACTTCAATCACTCTCTTCGTGAAGTACCTTTAAAAGTAAATGTACCGGATGATGTTACGGTGAAGGTTTCCGGCGATGAGAAAGAGTACAAAAACAGAGATATCATCAGCGTTGCAGTAGACGAGTCTGCAAGCAAAATCATTACTTTGTTCTGGATCAGAAATACAAAGAGCGGAGAGGACAGTACAGTAACTGTTCAGGAAGCACAGAAATATGTACTCAATCTTATGCGTGCACCGGCAGATTCCGCAGATTTTCTTGGATCGTATCTTCCGGCACCGGGACAGTTTGTAAATGTTGATATGTATAAAGATCCGTCAGTGACGCTTGCAGGCCCGAACAGTGGAAGAATGGTCACACTTGGAAGTTTTGGCGGAAGCATTGTATACGAATTTGAAGAACCGATACAGAACAGTGATCAGAATCCATATGGTATTGATTTTATCGTATATGGCAATGTTCAGAAATCAGAGACCGGGGAGAGTTATTCTTCAGGAATGGAACCGGCGGCAGTGATGGTTTCACAGGATGGAAATACGTGGTATGAGCTGGCAGGAAGTGATTACTATGAACGTACCACACAGCATAATATAAGCATGACTTATACCAATCCTGATACGACATTTAAGTCAGCAGTAGATATTCCGTGGACAGATTCTACAGGTGCATCCGGTACAGTAAAAGCAAACACCTATCATTCACAGGCATATTATCCGGATCCGCTGAATTACGGCGAAACGAATAAGGGAACAGGTGAAAATAAAACCTATACAGATGGATCCATGACAGTCAGCGGTACAAGAGTAAGCAATTCTGCAGCGCTGAATTTTGGTTACGGAGATACACATGCGAATGCGGCAGGTAACGACAATACTGCAGTGAATCCGTACAGAGAAAACCCGAATTATAATACAAATGGTGATGGAATGGATATTTCATGGGCAGTCGATGCTGATGGAAATCCGCTTCAGCTTGATTCCATCAAATATGTAAAAATTTATACTGCACAGAGCAAAGATAATGGCTCTATGGGTGAAGTTTCTTCTGAGATAAGCGGTGTTTTAAGAGTAAAATCAGGAAACGCGTCTGTAGGAAAGACAAATGACCTCAAAAATATCGTGATCGATGGTAACGAGATCGAATTAAAAGCAGGTGTCTATACATACAATGACGTGCCGGTAAACGATGTATCTGCATTTAAAGTAACACCTACAGCAGGAGAAAACAGCAATATTTATGTATCAAACCAGAGAGTAAAATCCGGGGCAACATCAAAGACGGTCAGTGTACAGAAAACATTACGTGTAATCGTACAGGATGACCAGAAAGAACCGGCGGTTTATTTCTTCAATCTGTCCGGAACAGCAGATCCGGCAGCCAATACTACACTGAAAACCGTATCTGCAATGCCGGGCGGTATTGAGGCAGAAGAAAACGGTGACGGATATGTGCTTCGTATGACAAAAGAATGCAAAAAGATCCGCCTGTCAGCAGAAGCATTAGACGAAGCGGCAACAGTAAAGATTAATGGAAAGGCTGTAACAGACAAGGAAGATTATTTAAGCGACATAATTCCATTAAATGATGGTGATACAGAAGTTGTTGTTGAAGTTACTTCCAGAAATGGAAAAGTGACAAAATCTTATTCTGTGATCATCAAAAGAGAAGACGCTGAAGATCAGAAAATGGTACAGGTGAACTTTTCTCTCGTAGGTGACGAAAAACATGGAAAAGATGCACATACATGGAGAAGATTCTGGCTGAATCAGGTTAAATGTAGCATTCCGGAGGGAAGTACCGCAAAATATGTGACAGAAATGATGCTCCTGAACAATGATATTCCGTTTAGTATAAGAAACGGAAACTACGTGATGGAGATCAACGGACTGAAAGAATTTGACAATGGTCCGGGATCCGGATGGATGTATGCAGTAAACGGAACATCCGATAATGTAAATGCAATCGATCTGCAGATGTTGACGAGTGATTGTACTGTGACATGGTATTATGTAGACGATTACACCAAAGATGGCGTACCGGATCTGAATAATATCAATGCCGATCATGTATGCCGCATTAACGACTGGAAAACAACCTCCAAAGCAACCGTATTCGCACCGGAGAAACAGCAGGGAACATGCACCGTATGCGGCAAGACAACTACAAGAGACTATGGAACCAAACT
>UMIC01035658.1_pt1 | contig 74212 bp, 69 predicted proteins | sample 1965681 | NCBI WGS metagenome assembly UMIC01 (sample SAMEA4836114, study PRJEB28245) | human gut metagenome | biome: gut microbiome; material: fecal sample | place: Denmark | collected 2008
ACTGGCGTATCCGCCGATATTTAGTCTTGCCGTTTAAAACGGCCGAGAAGCATGTGACTTTAGCCATGTGAGGTTCACCCAACGGCAGATCAATTTTGTTCATAAGATTATTAATCATATGGAGCAGAATGGGTATATGGAGAATGTGGCTGTTTTGCAGAAGCCTCCGTTTGATAAGCCAATTAGTTTTTTAAAGTTGTTTGATGTGAGAACGAGAACAGCGCTTATGAAAGCGATTAATGATGTCCGGGAGAATGCGGTTACAGTGGCGGGATGATGAAAAAATGACAGGAGACTGCGGAGGCAGTCAGTATAGAAGAATGAAAGAAGCGAACGACTGCGTATTGTGTTAGAAATAGACAGTCGTTTGCTTTTTGAACGTTATTTTTTCTTTTTAAAATATCGCAGTGCCACCGCATACCCATAGAGCACCGCCGGTATAACGATCGTGCAGAACAGCGATGCCAGTAGCAGATTTTCTGCCAGTGGACTGTCCATCAGGGCGAAGATGATGGAAGAGACGTAGAGGGCGATTAGGATAACAGCACCTGTCAGCGCCAAAATGCGTTTTGATTTCATATATGGTATCCTTTCTAATTTTATAACTCTATAAAAAAGAGTGATTGGAATTTGTAATCATTTTTATATTGTTTCAAAGGCAGATTGGATATTGCCGTTTTTGATGAACTGTCTTTTATTTTATTATTATAAAGGATGTAAGAATTTTTTTCTATACTTTTCATTTGCGGTGCGGTAAAATAAGAAGAGATGTGGCAACTGTTCACAGTTTTTTGCTTAATTATGAACAAGAAAGGGGAGGCACACGATGAATTGGAAGAAAAAATTTATGTGGGCAGCATCCTTTTTAGTATCCCTGTTTGTTTGTGGGACAGCGCTGGCGGCAGGTAACGATGCGTCTGCGGACACCCCGGCGCAGGGCAAGGAAGAAAATCAGGTTTACAGGTTCGGCACCGAAAATAATGCCAATGATATAACGGAGACAAAGACATCGGCGGCAGAAAGTGGCGCGGCTGGTTTTGAAAATAAAGAAATGTATCTGTATGAGGGCGAGTGGGTCGGAGACGGCGAGGACTGGCAGTACCGCCTGACGGATGGCAGCTTTTTGAAAGCGTCCTGGCTGAAATCAAATGGTCACTGGTATTATCTGGGAAAAAGCAGCTATATGCAGCGGGGACTCCGGAAAATCGGCACAAACCGTTATTATTTCGCCGAGAGCGGCGCGATGATGACTGGCTGGATTTATGAGGAAGAGACAGATCAGTGGTATCATGCAAACGAGGATGGGGCACTGACGACCGGCTGGTATCAGGCAGGAAATGCCTGGTATTGGTTTGATTCCAAATGTGTTATGTTCAGCGGCGGAAACCGGATGGTAAACGGGCATAAATATTATTTCTTTGACAATGGTCAGATGGCGGCGGATCAGTACGTGGAACTCAACTACTACGATGCAAATGGACTGCGCGACCGGACGCATGATGTGCGTTTGATGGGAAAACGGCGTCCGTCGGACAGTGAAAAAGAACAGATTACGAAAGAACTGGCAGGCGTGCCAAGAGAGTGGATCAAACGATTTGCAGAATCAGGCTGGGAGCTGATGTACTACACAGACAAGGCATACTTCTCAGCGCCGAAAACAGAGCAGGGTATCTATTTTGTCAATTATGATACAGATGTGCATTACAAGAAAATCAAATTTTCTAAACCGCAGGGACTTGCGATGGCATTCGGCGAGTTCGCTGCGTCGGAACTAAGCGACGAAGAAACCTCACGTGCCCTGACGGATTTCGAGCGATATCTGGCTGGCAGTGGACTGGTGCAGCCGCTTCCATCCTACTTTGACGATAAGCCAGAGATGCAGTTCGGCAGCTTTTTCGCCGCCTGCTGTGACAAAGATGTCCGAGCTGACATCCGAAAAAACAGTCCGGAATTATACAAATATGTCGTAAAGTTAGGATTCTGGCAGGAAGGACAAAAACCAGACGAAGCCGAAGGGGTCGAGATGAACTCTGATCCGGAATTTGCCGGAAATGGAGCCGGACCGGCTGGGGATGAATCTTTAAAGGCTAAGAGTGGTCCGGCATCGGAAGTGCCGTAAGAAAACGTGGTGGCAGCAGGAATTTGCCGTATGTAAATGCAAAGCCGCGGCAAATTCCGTTACTGGGCACGTATGCGTGAACAGTAACCACTACTCTGCCAATTCCTCCCACTTCTCATACAATCCCTCTAACTTTGCATTCAGTTCTTCCTTCTCTTTATTCAGTTCCATCAAACGCGGAACATCGGAAAAGACAGTCTCATCGCAGAGAAGCGCATCGATCTCCTGATCGCGGGTTTCAAGGGTGTGGATTTCTTCCTCGACGCGTTTCAATTCATTCTGTTTCTTACGAAGCCGCGTCTGTTCTTCCTTCTGCTGTTTCCAGTCCAATTTGCCGGAGGAAGCGCTGGCTGCCGCCTGAACTGCAGCGGTCACGGCAGAAGCGGACGAAGCAGCAGAGGTACCAGTGCCATTTCCAGAAAGAGCAGTCGGATTTGCGCCTGCCGCAGCGGTCGGATGGCTGGAAGTCCCTGTGTTTCCGGCTCCGGAAGATTTTGCAGAGCGGTTGGCTGCCTGTGCGGCGGAAGCCAGATAGGCTTTCTCCTGCGTCTCCTTCTTTTCCAGATAATAATCGTAGTTTCCAATATAATTAATCAGTGTTCCCATCGTCAGATCGAGAATCCGGGTCGCAGTTTTGTTGATGAAATATCGGTCATGGGAGACGTAGAGAACGGTTCCGGTATAATGAACCAGCGCGTTTTCCAGAATCTCCTTCGAGGCGATATCCAGATGGTTGGTCGGCTCATCGAGGATCAGGAAGTTCGCCTCCGAGAGCATCAGCTTCGCCAGGGAAACACGTCCGCGTTCGCCGCCGCTCAGATCGCGGATGCGCTTAAAGACATCGTCGCCGGTGAAGAGAAATGCCGCTAGCACATTTCGGATCTGCGTGTTGTTCATATCCGGGTAGGTGTCCTGCAGCTCGTCAAAGAGCGTCTTGTCCATGTGCAGAACCTGGTGTTCCTGATCGTAGTAACCGATATGCACCTTGGAACCTAACCGGATCTCGCCGTTGTCCGGGGTCAGAAGACCGTTGATCATCTTGAGGATTGTGGTCTTGCCGGTCCCATTGTTGCCGATGATGGCGATGCGCTCGCCGCGTTTTATCTCAAAGTTCAGATCCGTGAAGAGTGTCATGCCGTCGAAACTCTTGGCAAGCTCACGGACGGAGAGAACGTCATTTCCGCTGGTGACGCATGGTTCCAGCGTAATGTGCATCGCGTCGTTGATTTCGGTCGGTTTTTCCAGAAGATCCATCTTGGAAAGCATTTTTTCACGGCTCTCGGCGCGCTTGATGGATTTCTCACGGTTAAAGGATTTGAGTTTGGTGATAACCTCCTCCTGATGGCGGATCTCCTGCTGTTGGTTTAAGTAAGCCTTGAGCACACCGGCGCGGATGATCGCTTTTTTCTCGCTGTAGGCGGTGTAATTGCCCTGGAAAGAGGTGGCGATGCCGCCGTCCAGCTCGACAATCTTGGTCACGACGCGGTCCAGAAAATAGCGGTCGTGGGCGACGATGATGACCGTCCCGGCGTAGTTCATCAGATAGGTTTCCAGCCACGCGATGGATTCCATGTCGAGGTGGTTGGTCGGCTCGTCCAAAAGGATGATGTCCGGTTTGGAGAGCAGGAGCTTACCGAGGGAGACGCGCGTTTTCTGACCGCCTGAAAGTTCGGAAACCGGTTTGGAAAATTCTTCCTCGACAAAGCCGAGTCCCTTTAAGACACCGGTGATTTCACTCTGCCATGCGTAGCCGTTTAAAAGTTCAAATTCATGGTTTAAGCGGCTGTAAGTGTTGAGCATCGTTTCGAGCTTTTCGCCCTCGGCGTGCTTCATCTGGAGTTCCAGCGTGCGGATCTGCTGTTCCATTTCCAGAATCGGACGTTTGACCTCCAGAAGAGAGTCATAAATGGTGGTCTGGCTATGCAGATCCTGGTGCTGTGCCAGGTAACCGAGGGTTTTGCCCTTGGCGATGGTCACGGAGCCCTCGTCTGCTGCGAGTTCTCCGACAATTATTTTTAAAAGAGTCGATTTACCGGCTCCGTTGATGCCGACGATGGCGGCTTTTTCGTGATCTTCTACATGAAACGATACGTGTTTGAGGATTTCCTCTGTACCGAATGCTTTTGAAATATTGCTGCAAGATAAAATCATAGATTCCTCCTGTGGTTGTATCCATGTATTTCGGTTAAAAATATACCGTCAATCTCAAATTATAATATAAATAAAGAAGCAATGCAAGAATGAGAACGGTTAATGGCTGTTTCTGGTCAGAAAATTTTGCGAAATACAATGTAAAATCCCTCATATGAAATAAAAAAATTGACAATTATTTATCATATGACTATAATAAATTTATCAGATTGTCCGAAGGTTTGCGTAAACCATATGGACAACGTTAGAGGAAAGAAAGGTGGAAGAAAGCCGTGGAACAGAAAGAGATATCTAAAGCGGTCATTTCTAGGCTACCCAGATACTATCGTTACTTGGGCGAATTGCTCGAGGAGGGAGTAGAGAGAATCTCATCGAATGATTTGAGTATCCGCATGAAGGTGACAGCGTCCCAGATTCGTCAGGATCTGAATAATTTCGGCGGATTTGGTCAGCAGGGATATGGTTATAATGTAAAGTATTTATATTCGGAGATTGCCCGGATTCTGGGAATTGACCGTCAGCATAACCTAATTATTATCGGTGCGGGAAATCTGGGTCAGGCGATCGCGAATTATACGAATTTTGAGCGGCGTGGTTTTTTAATCAAAGGTATGTTTGATGTGAATCCGCGTCTGGTCGGTCTGGTAGTCCGTGGAGTGGAGATCCGCGGTATTGAAGATTTGGAGCAGTTTATCAAGGACAATGAAGTGCAGATCGCAGCGCTGACGATTCCGAAGTCGAAAGCGCCGGAGATTGCGGATCGGCTTGTCAAAGCCGGAATCAAGGCGATCTGGAATTTTGCCCATACAGATTTACAGGTTCCAGATGACGTTGTGGTGGAAAATGTCCATCTGTCGGAGAGCTTGATGCGCCTTTCTTACCGCGTATGCAGCATGCAGGATCAGAAAGCGAGAGAAGAAGCGCAGAGAAAGCAGGAAGAGGCAGCTGGTGCCGGAGAAACAAAATGATCGTCGGAATTGGTACGGATCTGATAGAGATAGAGCGAATCAAAAAAGCCTGTGAAAAAGAGGCTTTTTTGGTGCGTGTATATACAGAAGAAGAGCGTCGGCAGGCTGGGGGGAAGGTGTCCCGGCTCGCCGGCGATTTTGCGGTAAAAGAGGCAGTCTCGAAGGTGTTTGGAACAGGCTTTCGGGGCTTTGGACTGCTGGATATAGAAGTGCTCCGGGACGAGCTTGGAAAACCGTGGGTGCGGCTTCACGGGGGAGCAAAGAAACTTGCGGACAGCCTAAAAATCACCCGGATTCACGTGTCGATCACGAATACAGGCAGTCTTGCATCCGCTTACGCAGTCGGAGAGGGGGAATGGAAATGAGACGTCTGGTGACAGGAAAACAGATGAAAGAGATAGATGGATATGCAATCCGGAAAGTGGGGATACCCTCTCTGGTACTGATGGAGCGAGCGGCGCTGGCGGTTGCAGACGAGATGGAAAAACGGTATGGAAAGCTTTCAGGGCAGAGGCTTCTGGTATTTTGCGGAACGGGCAATAACGGTGCGGACGGCGCGGCGCTGGCTAGGATTCTCTTTCTGCGCGGTGCGCTTCCGACGGTACTCACGGTTGGTGACAAGGCGCACTGGACGGGGGAGATGACCTGTCAGGTAGCGATTGACCGGAATTTGGGGATCCCGGTGGAGGCGTTTGAAAATTATGTGCCGGGGCATGTGGAGATCATGGTGGATGCGATCTTTGGCGTGGGTCTTTCCAGAGAGGTCGGCGGTGAATTTGCCGAGGCGATCCGTTTTATGCGGGAGCAGGAGCCAAAGGCGGTAGTTGCGGTTGATATTCCGTCCGGCGTCAGCTCAGAGACGGGGGCGGCGCTTGGCGAGGCAGTTGAGGCGGATCTGACCGTTACTTTCGGCTATGAAAAGCTGGGAATGGTGTTCTATCCGGGACGGAAGCTGTGCGGCGAGATTGTGATTGCCGACATCGGGTTTCCGGCGTATACAAAATATGAAGGGCATACCTATTTTGCCTATGATCCGGAGGATCGGAGCCAGATCCCGAAACGGCGGGCAGACGCCAACAAGGGAACGTATGGAAAAATCCTGATCGCAGCCGGTTCGGAGGGGATGTGCGGCGCAGCGTATTTGAGCGCTCTGGCTGCGTACCGGATGGGCGCGGGACTTGTGAAGATCCTGACCGTCCGGGCAAATGTGCCGATTCTGCAAAATCTCCTTCCAGAGGCGATCCTGACGCCGTATGATCCGGAACAGGCACAGACGGATCCGGCAGGTTTTAAGAGCCTGGTGGAACAGGAGTGCGGCTGGGCGAGCGCGATCGTGCTGGGACCGGGACTGGGAAAGGAAGCCCATGTCGCAAGTCTGGTGCAGAACGTGCTGCTTTCCGCCTATGTGCCGATCATTGTGGATGCGGATGGATTAAATGCTGTCGCACAGCATCCGCATTTGTCCGGGTATTTTACGGAAAATGTGATCGTTACTCCGCATCTGGGAGAGATGGCGCGTCTGACGGGACGTTCGATTGAGGAACTGAAACGGGATCTGGTCGAGTCAGCGGTGCGGTATGGCGAAGAAAAAGGCGTGACCTGCGTGCTCAAGGATGCCGTGACGGTGACGGCGGGGCGCGATGGCAATGTGTATATCGGCGACAGCGGCTGCGCCGCGATGGCAAAGGGCGGTTCCGGCGATGTGCTGACCGGTGTGATTGCCGGGCTTCTGGCGCTGGGATTTTCAGAGGATGAAGCGGCGGCGCTCGGCGTGTTCCTGCACGGAAGAGCCGGGGCGGCAGCTGCCTGTAAAAAGGGAGAGCATTCCGTGCTGGCAAGAGATATCGCGGACTGTCTGCTTGAAAAGATAGATTGAAAATAAAAAGGAAGACAAAAAGATGGAAAAAGCATATACAATGGCAGAAGAACCATATACCCGGATTTATGCGCGGATTGACCTGGATGCGATTGTGAAAAATATGGAGGCGATGCGCGAAAATCTTCCGGCAAAAACGAAGATGATCGGCGTGGTTAAGACGGATGGTTACGGTCACGGGGCTGTCCCGGTGGCGAAGACGATCGCGCCGTTTGTCTGGGGCTATGCGGTGGCAACCTTGGAGGAAGGACAGAACCTGCGCCGCCACGGCATTGACAAACCGATTCTGGTGCTTGGCAGCACGCACCCGCGGCATTTTGCGGAATTGATTGAGGACGATATCCGTCCAGCGATCTTTGAGGAAGATAAGGCAGAGCTGCTTTCAAAACTTGCGGTTTCGATGGGAAAGACGGCGAAAATGCATATTGCGCTCGATACCGGCATGGGACGAATCGGATTTCACCCGGATGAAAATAGCCTGAAAGAGATAGAGCGGATTGCAAAGCTTCCGGGCATTGAGATCGAGGGAATGTTTACACATTTTGCGCGTGCTGACGAGGCGGATAAGGCATTTACCCATTTACAGTATGAGCGGTATCAGAAATTCCATGAAGGTCTGGAAAATGCAGGCGTTCACATTCCGATGTGCCACTGTGCGAACAGCGCGGCGATCATGGAACTGCCGCGGATGGGACTGGATGCGGCGAGAGCCGGTATCACGGTATACGGTCTGTATCCGTCGGATGAGGTAGAGCGGAACATGAAGATCTACCCGGCGATGGAGATCCGCAGCTTTATTACCTATGTTAAGGAAGTGGAGCCGGGCACGCCGATCAGCTACGGCGGAACCTTTGTGACGGACCGTCCGATGCGGATCGCGACGATTGGCGCCGGATACGGCGATGGCTATCCGAGAAATCTCTCTGGAAAGGGTTATGTCCTGATTCATGGACATCGCGCACCGATTCTGGGACGCGTCTGCATGGATCAGTGCATGATCGATGTGACCGATATCCCAGAGGCTGCTGAGGACACGCGGGTAACGCTGGTCGGATGCGACGGGGACGACGAGATCACGATGGAAGAGCTGGCGGAATGGAGTGGCGGTTTCCACTATGAGATCCCATGCGTGCTTGGAAAACGTGTGCCGCGCGTGTACGTGAGAGGTGGAAAGATCGTCGGGAAAAAGGATTATAATGATGATCGGTATGAGGATTTTATGGAGTAAAGCCGGCGTTTGAACCATTTGGAAAAAGGATTCATAAGATAAAGTAGATAGCTTCGGCAAAGCCGGGAACCCGGACTGCCGGATGTATTTATGGGACGACCCGCGTATAGGCGGTGAAAATCTGTCCATACTAACGGTATAAACGGACTGTGGAGCTGTGAAGGTACAAAGCAGTTATTTATATCTTAAAATAGTTTGGACGGAGTGTGAATCGAGTGGTTATCAGACGAGGAGATATTTATTACGCAGATTTAAGACCGGTCATCGGCTCAGAGCAGGGCGGCGTCCGCCCGGTGCTGGTCATCCAGAATGATATCGGCAACAAGCACAGCCCGACCGTGATCTGCGCGGCGATCACATCAAAGATGAACAAAGCCAAACTGCCGACGCATGTGGAATTAAACACGCGCCGCTGTGCGATGGTGAGGGATTCGGTTATTTTACTGGAACAACTCCGCACGATCGATAAGCAGCGGCTGAAAGAGAAAATCTGTCATATCGACGGGGCGCTTTTACAGGAGGTGGACCGTGCGCTGAAGGTTAGTCTGGAACTGGATACATAAAATCAGCCGCGAACCCCTTGTCAAGCATACAGAATGGTGTTAAAATAGTTAAGATGCAGCTTTTTAGTGCCGAAATCGGCGTGATATAAAAGCTGATGAGCGAAAAGATACAACAAAGAAGATAGAAAGAGGAGTGTTATTTTATGTCAGGACATTCAAAGTTCGCCAATATTAAGCACAAAAAAGAGAGAAACGACGCAGCAAAGGGAAAAATCTTTACCGTTATCGGCCGTGAGATTGCCGTAGCTGTTAAGGAAGGTGGTTCGGATCCGGCAAACAACAGCCGTCTGCGTGATGTGATTGCAAAAGCAAAAGCGAACAATATGCCGAACGATACCATCGATCGTGGTATCAAGAAAGCAGCCGGAGATGCAAACTCTGTCAATTACGAGAATCTTACATACGAGGGATATGGTCCGAATGGCGTCGCTATCATCGTAGATACCCTGACCGACAACAAGAACCGTACCGCAGCGAATGTCCGCAGCGCATTTACCAAGGGCGGCGGAAACGTAGGTACTCCGGGCAGCGTGTCCTTCATGTTTGATAAAAAAGGTCAGATCATCATCGACAAAGAAGAGTGCGAGATGGATCCAGATGAGCTGATGATGCTTGCACTGGATGCGGGAGCTGAGGATTTCTCCGAGGAGGAGGACAGCTACGAAGTGATCACCGCACCGGAAGATTTCTCTGCAGTCCGCGAGGCGCTGGAGAAGGCTGGCGTTCCGATGATGGAAGCAGACGTTACCATGATTCCGCAGAACTGGGTAGAGCTTACCGATGAGGAATCCATCAAAAAGATGCAGAGGATCCTGGATCTTCTGGATGAGGATGATGACGTACAGGCTACTTACCATAACTGGGATGAGTAATTGATATCATATTTGATATAGATTAAAAAAATAAAGATACGATTCATATAAAAACTGTCGCTGGAATACAATGGCGGGCTGGACTTTTCAAAGAAGAGGGCTGGCAGCCGGATGTATTTGGCGGCAGTTTTTGTGTAATAGGAATTTCCTTGGAGACACATTCGTTTTTATTTTTCAAATTTTATGGAAGCGTTAAAGAAAAAAATACCATGTCCGGCAGCAATAAACTTGCCTGAACATGGTATTTACTCGTATTTTATCTACTAGTTGCTTGTATAATGATAGCTGTCTAACAGCTGTGCCTTCATATGCCACAGCTCGTTGGAGAGATCCACATGAATCTCATGCGGGTTTACCAGACGGCGGGATTCATCCCACAGCGTCTCCTGTTCTTTCTTGCAGTATTCGCGGATGTCCATAACCTTTGGAGACTCGTAAACGCATTCGCCGTTTTTGAAGATTGGAACGAGAAGTTCGCGCATGGTGTAGGTGCCCGGCGCGAGGTGTGTCTTTTTCCATGTCTCGATCGGATCGAAGAGCAGAAGGGAATTCTTCTCATCGAACTCTTCATCCACGAGACAGATCAGATCTGCGATAATCTTGCCAGTCTCCTTGTCATAGATTCGCTGGATGGTCTTGTTGCCCGGATTGGTAACCTTTTCTGTATTTTCCGAAAGCTTGATCTTCGGGATAAATTTGCCTGTGTGACGGTCCATGATGGCAGCCAGCTTATAAACGCCGCCGAAGGAAGGGCAGTCCTTGGAGGTGATGAGGTTTGTGCCGACACCCCAGGACGTGATGGCAGCGCCCTGAATCTTCAGGCTGTCGATCAGGTATTCATCCAGATCGTTGGAGGCGGAGATGACTGCATCCGGGAATCCGGCGTCATCCAGCATCTTGCGGGCTTTCTTGGAAATATATGCAAGGTCGCCGCTGTCGAGGCGGATGCCGTAGAAAGTCAGCGGGATACCGGCGTCGCGCATCTCCTGGAAGACGCGGATCGCGTTCGGAACACCGGAACCCAGGGTATCATAGGTATCGGCTAACAGGATGCAGGCACTCGGATAGAGCTTTGCATAAGCGCGGAACGCAGTCAGCTCATCCGGGAAACTCATGATCCAGCTGTGTGCGTGGGTTCCCTTGACCGGAACGTCAAATAGTTTTCCGGCCAGTACATTGGAAGTGCCGATACAGCCGGCGATCATGGCAGCGCGGGCGCCATAGGTACCGGCGTCAGCACCCTGCGCGCGGCGAAGCCCAAACTCCATGATTCCGTCCCCGCGTGCGGCGAAGACGATACGGGAGGTTTTGGTCGCGATCAGGCTCTGGTGGTTGATGATATTTAAGATGGCAGTCTCAACCAGCTGTGCTTCCATGATCGGCGCGATGACCTTGACGAGGGGCTCACGCGGGAAGACAACGGTGCCTTCCGGGATTGCGTAAATGTCACCCGAAAATTTGAAATTGTGAAGATATTCGAGGAAATCTTCATCAAAAATGCCGAGTCCGCGTAAGTATTCGATGTCGGCATCATCGAAGTGAAGATTTTTCACATAGTCAATGACCTGCTCTAAGCCGGCGCAGATGGAAAACGCATTTCCATCCGGGTTTGTGCGGTAGAACGCATCAAAAATGACGGTTTCGTTGGCATCTTTCTCCCGGAAATAGCCCTGCATCATCGTCAGTTCATACAGGTCGGTCAATAGGGTAAGGTTTCTTGGCTCCATAATATTCTCCTTTGTTGCGAAAGACGGCTGCGGGCACGCCCTTCTTTTTATATATAGTATACTTCATTGTTTATATTTGCAATGAATGTCTGTGTCTGTTTTTTAAAGTAAATACAGACATATTTTATATACTATACCATAAAATCAGGGGAATGGCAAAATAATGATAATTTTATAACATGTGAATCATATCCGAAACATTCCTTGACAACCATCTGGAAAAAAGATACAATGTCCATGTTAGTGATTTGATTACTAATTATGATAGGAAAAGCAATGATGGAGACAGTAGCGCCGCACGGAAAGCGGGAGCGAGGCAGGGACGGTGAGAGCCTGCTGTGAGTAAAGCGGATGCGAAGATCACTCCGGAGCTTCGGGCTGAACCATTTTTGGAGGTCTGAGCGCCGTTTCTGACAGTGCCCGGAAGGAAAATTCAGTAAGTGCCGACGGTTTCCTCCGTTATAGGGAGCGCATATAAAGGTATGCAGTAATAGGTGGTTAAAAGCAAGTGGGCCCTTGTCCTGTTACAGGATGGGTCCATTTTTATTTCATAGAAAAAGACATTCTATGAAATAAAAACTTTATTTCATATTTTTAGGAGGAATTTATCATGTACAACAAAGTTCCGGCAAACATGAATTTCGTGGAACGTGAAAAGAACATTGAGAAGTTCTGGGAAGATGAGCAGATTTTTAAGAAGAGTATCGACAGCCGTAAGCAGGGACCGACCTATACATTCTATGACGGACCGCCTACCGCAAACGGCAAGCCGCACATCGGACACGTGCTGACCCGTGTTATCAAGGATATGATTCCGAGATACCGCGCGATGAAGGGCTACATGGTTCCGAGAAAGGCTGGATGGGATACCCACGGTCTTCCGGTTGAGCTGGAAGTAGAGAAGATGCTGGGACTGGACGGCAAGGAGCAGATTGAGCAGTATGGTCTGGAGCCGTTCATCGAGCACTGTAAAGAGAGTGTCTGGAAATACAAAGGAATGTGGGAAAAATTCTCCAACACCGTTGGTTTCTGGGCAGACATGGAGCATCCGTATGTTACCTACCACAACAGCTTCATTGAGTCTGAGTGGTGGGCATTAAAAGAAATCTGGAACAAGGGACTTCTTTATAAGGGCTTCAAGATCGTACCGTACTGCCCGCGCTGCGGCACCCCGCTGTCCAGCCATGAGGTGGCACAGGGATATAAGGACGTCAAAGAGCGTTCTGCGATTGCTAAATTCCCGGTAAAGGGCGAAGATGCATACATTCTTGCATGGACGACCACCCCGTGGACACTTCCGTCCAACGTGGCGCTCTGTGTAAATCCGGACGAGACATATGTAAAGGTAAAAATGAAAGAGGATGGCACGGTTTATTATATGGCGCAGGCGCTGTGTGATACCGTTCTGGGCGAGGGCACTTACGATGTCCTGGAAACCTTTGTCGGAAAAGATCTGGAATATAAAGAGTATGAGCCATTATTTGACTATGCCGTAGCAACCTGTGAAAAACAGCATAAGAAAGCATTCTACATTGTCTGCGATAATTATGTAACACTGACCGATGGTACCGGTGTCGTACACATCGCGCCGGCATTTGGTGAGGATGACTCCAAGGTCGGCAGAAAATATGACCTTCCGTTCGTACAGTTGGTAGACGGCAAGGGCGAGATGACGAAGGAGACTCCGTGGGCTGGTATGTTCTGCAAGAAAGCCGATCCGGAGGTTCTGAAAGCATTAAGAGAAAGCGGACTTCTGTTCTCTGCACCGGTATTTGAGCATAGTTACCCGCACTGCTGGCGCTGCGATACACCACTTATCTACTATGCACGTGAATCCTGGTTCATCAAGATGACCGCAGTCAAGGATGACCTGATCCGCAACAACAACACGATCAACTGGATTCCGGAGAGCATCGGTAAAGGGCGTTTCGGCGACTGGCTGGAGAATGTCCAGGACTGGGGTGTGAGCCGTAACCGTTACTGGGGTACTCCATTAAATATCTGGGAGTGCGAGTGCGGCTGCCAGCACGCGATCGGAAGCCAGGCAGAATTAAAATCTATGAGCCCGAACTACACGGACGTTGTGAAAAAATATGCAAAAGAGATGGATCAGGAGGCAAATGGAGAGGTTGAGCTTCACCGCCCATTCATCGATGATGTGACGATCACCTGCCCGAAGTGCGGCAAACAGATGCACCGTGTACCGGAGGTTATCGACTGCTGGTTTGATTCCGGTTCCATGCCATTTGCACAGCATCATTATCCATTTGAAAATAAAGAACTGTTTGAGCAGCAGTTCCCGGCAGATTTCATCTCCGAGGCGGTTGATCAGACGCGTGGATGGTTCTACTCCCTGTTAGCTATCTCGACCCTGATCTTTAACAAGGCGCCGTACAAGAATGTTATCGTTCTGGGGCATGTCCAGGATGAGAACGGACAGAAGATGAGTAAGTCCAAGGGCAACGCGGTTGACCCGTTCGATGCACTGCAGACTTACGGCGCTGACGCGATCCGCTGGTATTTCTACATTAACAGTGCACCGTGGTTGCCGAACCGTTTCCACGGAAAAGCCGTTATCGAGGGACAGAGACGTTTCATGGGTACTCTCTGGAATACCTATGCATTCTTTGTACTCTATGCGAATATTGATAATTTTGACGCAACCAAATATACGCTGGAATACGATAAACTTCCGGTTATGGACAAATGGCTGCTGTCTAAGTTAAACAGCCTCATCAAAGAGGTGGACGACGATCTGGGCAACTATCGCATTCCGGAGGCTGCAAGAGCGCTCCAGGATTTCGTCGATGATATGAGTAACTGGTATGTCAGAAGAAGCCGTGAGCGTTTCTGGGCGAAGGGCATGGAGCAGGATAAGATCAATGCGTACATGACACTCTACACCGCACTGGTAACTGTAGCGAAGGTAGCGGCTCCGATGATTCCGTTCATGACCGAAGACATTTACCAGAATCTGGTTCGCAGTCTGGATAAAGAGGCACCGGAGAGCATCCATCTGTGCGACTTCCCGGTTGCAAATGAGGCGCACATCGACAAGGATCTGGAAGCGAAAATGGAAGAAGTCCTGAAGGTTGTCGTTCTGGGTCGTGCAGCAAGAAATACTGCTAACATCAAGAACCGTCAGCCGATCGGACGTATGTTCGTGAAGGCAGAGACCGCTCTGCCGGAGTTCTATCAGGAAATCATCCAGGATGAGCTGAATGTGAAGAAGGTAGAGTTCACGGATGATGTCCGCGCATTTACCTCCTACAGCTTTAAGCCGCAGCTTCGTACCGTTGGACGCAAGTATGGCAAGTATGTAAACGAGATCAAAGAGATTCTTGCAGGTCTGGACGGAAATCAGGCGATGGATACCTTAAATGAAACCGACCTTTTAAGCTTTGAGACGCAGGACGGTACAAAGGTAGAGCTGGCAAAAGAAGATCTTCTGATTGACATGGCACAGGTACCGGGCTTTGTATCTGAGGGTGACAATTTCGTTACCGTTGTTCTGGATACTAATCTGACACCGGAACTCATCGAAGAGGGCTTTGTCCGCGAGATCATCAGTAAGATTCAGACGATGCGTAAGGAAGCTGGTTTTGAGGTAATGAACCATATCAACGTCTTCCAGGACGGAAATGATAAACTTGCAGAAATTTTAAAGAAGCATACAGAGGAAATCAAGAAAGAGGTTCTGGCTGATAATATCCTGATTGGCACCATGAGCGGATACACAAAAGAGTGGGATATCAATGGCGAAAAAGGTATGTTTGGTGTTGAGAAAACGACTGACTGATGTGCCTGGCGGGAAACCGTGATACTACGAATATTAGGAGGACAGGATGCGCGAGATCAGCAAAGAAGAGTTTAAAAAGAGTATTATCGAAAATGTAAAGAACCAGTACCGCAGAACGATCGACGAGGCGACACCGCAGCAGATATTCCAGGCTGTGTCCTATGCGATCAAGGATGTGATTATCGACGACTGGATTGCAACTCAGAAGCAGTTTGACGAGACAGGCGCAAAGAAGGTATATTACCTTTCTATGGAGTTTCTGATGGGACGTGCGCTTGGTAACAATATCATCAACCTGGGTGCGAAAAAAGCAGTGAAGGAAGCACTGGAAGAGCTGGGTTTTGACCTCAATGCGATTGAGGATCAGGAGCCGGATCCGGCACTTGGAAACGGCGGTCTGGGGCGTCTGGCAGCATGTTTTCTGGATTCCCTGGCAACGCTTGGTTATCCGGCTTACGGCTGCGGCATCCGTTACCATTATGGTATGTTCAAGCAGAAAATTAAAGACGGCTACCAGGTGGAGGTGCCGGATGAGTGGCTGAAAAACGGTTATCCGTTCGAGCTTCGCCGCCCGGAGTATGCGACCGAGGTTAAATTTGGCGGTTATGTCAAGACCGAGTGGGACGGTGGGCGCAACCATTTTGTACAGGAAGGTTATCAGTCTGTTCTGGCAGTTCCGTATGATATGCCGATTGTCGGCTACGGCAACAACGTAGTCAACACCCTGCGTATTTGGGATGCACAGCCGATCGACACGTTCAGCCTTTCTGCATTTGACAAGGGTGATTACCAGAAGGCGGTCGAGCAGGAGAATCTGGCGAAGAACCTGGTTGAGGTCCTTTATCCGAACGACAACCACTATGCGGGTAAAGAGCTGCGTCTTAAACAGCAGTATTTCTTCATTTCTGCCAGCTTACAGGTTGCTCTGAAGAAATTCAAAGAGACAAACGATGATATTCACAAACTGCCGGAGAAGATCGTATTCCAGATGAACGATACGCATCCGACCGTGGCAGTTGCTGAGCTGATGCGCCTGCTCCTGGATCAGGAAGGCTTAAATTGGGATGAGGCGTGGGGTATCACAACAAAATGTTGTGCATACACCAACCACACTATCATGGCAGAGGCGCTGGAAAAATGGCCGATCGAGCTGTTCTCCCGCCTGCTTCCGCGTGTATACCAGATTGTGGAAGAGATCAACCGCCGTTTTCTGATCGAGGTACAGAATAAGTACCCGAATAACTACGAGAAAGTTAAAAAGATGGCGATCATCTTTGACGGTCAGGTCAAGATGGCGCATCTGGCGATCGTAGCCGGATATTCCGTCAACGGTGTGGCAAAACTTCACACCGAGATTCTGAAAAATCAGGAGCTGAAAGATTTTTACGAGATGATGCCGGAGAAATTTAACAATAAGACAAACGGTATTACCCAGCGTCGTTTCCTGCTGCATGGCAACCCGCTTCTGGCAGACTGGATCACGGAGCAGATTGGCGACGAGTGGATTACCGATCTTCCGCACCTGGCAAAATTAAAAGTATACGTCGATGATCCGAAATTCCAGCAGGAATTTATGAACATCAAGTATCAGAATAAACTGCGCCTGGCAAAATACATCAAGGAGCACAACGGCATCGACATTGATCCGCGTTCCATTTTCGATGTACAGGTAAAACGTCTCCATGAGTACAAGAGACAGCTTTTAAATATTCTTCATGTAATGTACCTGTATAACCAGCTCAAAGACAATCCAAACATGGATATGGTTCCGAGAACCTTTATTTTTGGTGCGAAAGCAGCGGCAGGTTACCAGATTGCCAAGAAGACGATCAAACTGATTAACTCTGTAGCAGATGTTATCAACAATGATAAATCCATCAATGGTAAGCTGAAAGTTGTGTTTATCGAAGATTACCGCGTTTCCAACGCAGAACTGATTTTTGCGGCAGCGGATGTCAGCGAGCAGATTTCCACCGCCAGCAAGGAGGCGTCCGGTACCGGCAACATGAAGTTCATGCTGAACGGTGCGCTGACGCTGGGCACGATGGATGGTGCGAACGTGGAGATCGTCGAGGAGGTAGGCAAGGAGAACGCATTTATCTTCGGTCTGAGCGCTGACGAGGTTATCAATTATGAGAACAACGGCGGTTACAACCCGGAGGAGATCTTCAACACCGACCAGGATATCCGCCGCGTGCTGATGCAGCTCATCAACGGCTACTATTCACCGCAGGATCCGGAGCTGTTCCGCGATATTTACAATTCTCTGTTAAATACAAAGAACAGTGCCAAGGCAGATACCTACTTCATCCTGAAAGATTTCCGTTCCTATGCGGAAGCACAGAGACGCGTCGAGGCAGCTTACCGTGACGAGAACTGGTGGGCGAGAGCAGCCATGCTCAACACAGCAAGCGCTGGTAAATTCTCCTCTGACCGTACCATCGAGGAGTATGTGCGCGACATCTGGCATCTGGAGAAGATCCATGTGGACGATGATGATGTAAAGGCACTGTAAAAGGAGTAAAAAGAGGGAGGACACACTATGAGAGGATACAGAAAAAGACCGGGGACACAAGGATTTTCGGTTCCTCTTGTGGGTGCTTCCCTCTTTTTTATCATTTCGCTGTTTTTGTTTGCTTCTTATAAAAACAGCGCCTATCAGCAGGCGAAAAAGGAAATCTATTCGCTTTATACGGCGAACCGGGCGTTTGATCTGGATGAGGTGTATCAGGACGGTCTGACGGCGATCTATGCGAAAGAGTATGGAAAGACGGCAACCGAGGCTGGATGCGAGGCGCTGGAGCAGACGGGGCTTCCGTATGTCCTTTTATTATCGCAGTTTTCCGCACCGGTGGAACGCGTGTATGTGACGAACTGTCAGCTGAGCGAGACGGGGCGGGATAAGAAGGCGCGGACGTATGACTACACGGTTTCGGTGCGTTTCTGCCTGGAAAAAGGCGATGAGGTGCTGGCACCGGAGAAGACGATGGACTTTCATGGAACTGTGGTGATGAAGAAAAAGGGATGGTTCCGCTGGCTGCTGGATGGTGTGACGCTGGGGGAGTAAAAGAATGATAGAGGGGAAACTGGAAGAGACTGCAAAGGGCGGCGGAGGAAAAGCCGGAGCGTAGACTTGTGATATTTTTTGAGTGCCTGTCATAAGATAAGGAAGGCAGAGAAAAGAAGCAGGTTTGTAAGGCATTGAAACCATAAGTTTACTGGTATGGCAAAACAGAAAATGCGTGAAACCGTACTGGAACAGTCAAAACAGGAGAACCGAAATGAAGAAGAGAACTGCCGCCGTACTGGCGGCTTTTTTGATCCCATATATCACAACACTGGCAGTTTCCGGGCGTGTGCAGGGGGCGGATGGAGGAAAAATCGGAGGAAATTCAGATAGAACATCTGGAGGGGGAAGTCAGACGGATGGTCGGCAGATCCTTCTGGATCGGGAGGATGGCGTCCGCAACAACGGAACCGGGTATGCTGTCCCACTGGAAGAATATCTGATCGGTCTGACTGCAGTGCAGATTCCGGACGGCTATCCGAAGGAGGCAGTCAAGGCGCAGGCAATTCTGGCGCGGACGGCGCTGTACCGGGAGATGGACGGGGCAGATTCGATCGAGGAATCGGCGTTAGATATGGATTATCTGGAGCCGGAGCAGATCGAGAGCCGGTTTGAGGCGGCTGGAATGCCGGAATATTACCAGACGATCTGTGGGGCGGTGCGGGAGAGCGCAGGACAGACGGCGATCTGGGATGGGGATTATATTGAGCCGCTGTTTCATGCAGTGAGCGCGGGGCGGACGCGCGAAGGGGATGAGGCGCATCCGTATCTGGCGTCGGTTGCGGCAAAGGAGGATGAGGGCGCTGGCGGCTACCTGACGCGGCAGGGCATGACACGGGAAGAACTGAAAAAACGTCTGGAAGAAGGACTGAATGCATTGGGAGAACACCCGGATCTGGAAAATTTGGAAGAAGAGCGGATTCTGGAGGAAATTCAGATCGTGAAACGGGACAGCGCCGGTTATGTGGAAACAGTGCAGATTGGGGCGGAGACGTACAGCGGGGACGCGGTGCGCTATGCGTTAGGCGTGCCGTCGCCAGCTTTTTCCCTCGAGGAAGACGGGGATGAAATCCGCTGTGTTACTTATGGGCGCGGGCATGGTTACGGGTTGTCGCAGTACGGGGCGGGACTCATGGCGGAGAATGGGAGCAGCGCGGAAGAAATTTTAAAGCATTATTTTAAAAATATTCAAATCGTTTCTGAATAAAACGATTCACTTCGGCAAGACTAATACCGAGGTGATAAACGTGAAAAATAAAGTAAGACAGTTATTCAGGGACAAACTTGTTCTGGTAATGACAGTGCTTGGTCTGCTGACAATCGTAGCCGCAGCAGGAACCGTAAAAATTCGAAAAGATAATGCACAGGATGGAAGAAATCCGTATCTGGATGTGCCGCAGACGGAGGGAATCCTGGCGGAAGAGATGCCGCAGAACCGTTTAGAAGAAAACGACGGACAGGCGGAAACACGCGCACAGGTGGCAGGAAGTTCGGACGCCTCGTATTCGGTCAATAACCGGGATGAAGCCGATCAGAAGCCGATGGAGGATGAAAAAGAGAGCAGTCTGGGAGCCGGAGCAGCTGCCGCACGCGCACTTTCCTACAATGGAACCGATCGCTTAAGCTGGCCGGTCCAGGGCAATGTAATTCTCGATTACAGCATGGATTCGACCATCTATTTTCCGACGCTCGATCAATACAAATGCAATCCGGCGCTCATTATCCAGGGCGATGTGAGTGAGCCGGTCGCCGCACCCGCCGAGGCGCAGGTAACCGAAGTCGGTTCCAATGAGGAGATCGGCAATTATGTTGTGCTGGATCTGGGAAGCGGCTACACGGCGGTCTGTGGACAGCTCAAGGACGTTCAGGTGGCGCAGAAGCAGTATGTGGCAAAAGATACGATACTCGGATATGTGGCAGAGCCGACCAAATACTATTCGATTGAGGGAAATAACGTATATTTCGAGCTGATGCACGACGGAGAACCGGTGGATGCGCTGGACTATCTGGAATGACAGGCTGAAATGCTGTTTATGATACGCCTTGCAGTCTGGTTCTGACTGTGGCAGAAATTGGAAATGAAGGGATAAGTTTGTGTTTTGTGACAGGTGGTTTTGAAACAGAAAGCTGCTGTATGAAAACATGAAGACAGGGAATTTTGTTGACTTGATACTGTTTGCGGGTAGGCACTTTTGGAACCGAAAGTGCCGTAAGAAAACGTGGTGGCAGCAGGAATTTGCCGTATTTGAATGCGAAGCCACGGCAAATTCCGTTACTGGGCACGCATGCGTGAACAGTAACTTGACTTGAAGCAAGGCGGGCAGCTAATTTGCTCTGCCTTGTTTTTCTGCCAATATTTGATATACTATAGGTAAAGTACGAATATTTTCAAAGACCAAAGGCTGTCAATGTAGGTTATAAATAAAAGTTACGTAACTGTTCAGTACCTTCACAGTCACGCGCAAAAATCCATTAAAAATTGCCTACGGCAATGGGATTTTTGCCTGCTGGTTCATGTTTTCGTACGGTCAGCGCAGTAAATGCGCAGACCTACTGAACAGTTACAAAGTTACTATAAATTGAACGATTTAATAAGGAGGACAAAGATGGAACAGGAATTGTTGAAGAATAATTTTGAACGTCACGGATTTAAAACGAGTTTCTTTGATACAAAGGAGGCTGCGTTGGACTATCTGAAAGATCAGATTTCCGGGAAAAAAGTTGCGATAGGCGGAAGCGTGACGGCACAGGAGATGGGACTTTATGAAGCACTTTCCGAGAAAAATGAGGTGATCTGGCACTGGAAAAAGGCGGGGCGCGAGACGCTTGTGGAAGCGAGAAGTGCCGAGGTGTACATAACCAGCGCTAATGGTGTTTCCAAAACCGGAGAACTGGTCAATATCGATGGAACCGGAAACCGCGTGTCGCAGACCTTATTCGGACCGGAAAAAGTATATTTTGTCATTGGAACCAATAAAGTCTGTCCGGATTTGACATCTGCGATGGAACGTGCAAAACAGATCGCAGCACCGAAGAACGCAGCCCGTCTGCAGGTCCAGACCCCGTGTGCGAAAACGGGCGTCTGCGTAGACTGCAACAGCCCGGCACGGATTTGCCATTCGATCGTGATCCTGGAGCGTCCGAGCAATGGGATGGAAGTAGAGGTTGTGTTTGTGGATGAGGAGATGGGTTATTAGGAGCGGAATATAGTTACTGGTCACGGGTATGAACAGTACCGATTACAGAAAAATTTGATGGAAAAATAAGGATTTCTTTATATCTTTTTTGGACGGATTTGGTATAATCAAGAAGAACGAAGGCAGATTTGAACGAAAATATACAAAATCTACAGATACGTATGGGGGACGTATGGGGAAAGATGAAAGGAGAACAGGTAAACCATGAATATATTATTTTTTCTGACACCGAAAAGCGAAGTCATTTATGTGAATGAGGAGGACACGGTTGGGCAGGCAATGGATACGATGGAAAAGTACAAGTATTCTGCGGTGCCGATCATCACGAAGGCAGGGCGTTACGCAGGAACATTAACCGAGGGCGACTTGCTGTGGGGACTCAAAAATAAGACAGATCTGGTGCAGAAAGGACTAGAAAAAGTGCGGATCACTGAGATTCCACGCCGTTCGGATAATCAGCCGGTACTTGTCAATGCGGATATGGAAGATCTTCTGGGAAAGATCATGAACCAGAATTTCGTGCCGGTGCTGGATGATCAGAAAAATTTTATCGGTATTATTACCAGAAAAGATGTTATCAGTTACCTTTGTAAAAAATAGTACATAATGATCGCTCTGTTTTTCAGCGGCGATCGCATTTATATATTTCCTGCATAAGATAAAGTATAACTGCTTTTGTAGGAGAATGAAATATGAATGGTTATCAGGATAACTCCAGCCGGAAAAATGCCTGCCGTTCGGGAATGCCTCTTATGTCATGCCCGGTGGCAGGCATTTCTGGCAATCGCTGCATAAATACCGCACCGCCAACCTGCCCGCCGGAAATACCTTGTGCTGGTTCGGTGCATCCTGTTTCGGAAAATAGGGCATTTTGCCCGCAGGGGCCAGAAATCCGACCTGCCCGCCCGTATCCGCAGACAGGAGGAAACAGGCCGCCGCAGACATTTCTGGGAGGCGGAAATTATCCGGTCGGCATGGGATATGTACCGATTCAGTCCTGGCAGCAGCCGTATGCGCTGGAAACCGCATTCAGGCGGGGAACTATTTTTCCGGATCTGGATCTGCCGTTTATGATGGGAGGTGCCTGCTGATGAATGAGACTGCCAGAAAATTGATGAAACGGATTAATGATGCCAGCTTTGCAATGGATGATGTGATTCTCTATCTGGACACCCACCCGGATGACAGGAATGCGCTGAATTATTACCGGTATGTGGTGGCACTTCGGAAAGAAGCTGTTAAAGCGTATGAGGCATCGTTTGGACCGCTCACGATCGAGGATGCGGACGATGCATGCACATGGTCCTGGCTTACAGAGCGCTGGCCGTGGGAAGGGGAGGTGTAGTGTATGTGGAGATATGAAAAAAGATTACAATATCCAGTCAATATCAAGACGCCGAATCCGAAGATCGCGCAATATATAATGAGCCAGTATGGCGGTCCTGACGGCGAAATCGGAGCCTCTATGCGCTACCTGTCCCAGCGGTATACGATGCCTTATAAGATGCAGAAAGGACTTCTGACTGACATCGGAACCGAGGAACTCGCCCATATGGAGATGATTGCCGCCATTGTCCAGCAGCTCACGCGCAACCTTACTCCGGCACAGATCGAGTCATCCGGGTTTGGACCATACTATATCGACCACACCACGGCAATCTGGCCGCAGGCAGCAGGCGGAATCCCGTTCAATGCGTGCGAGTTCCAGTCGAAGGGCGATGCGATCACGGATTTATATGAGGATATGGCAGCAGAGCAGAAAGCCCGCACAACCTACGACAATATTCTCCGCGTGGTCAAAGATCCGGAAGTATGCGATCCGATCCGTTTTCTGCGCGAGCGCGAGATTGTACATTTTCAGCGGTTTGGTGAAGCAAACCGGGAAGATTGAAGTAAAAGTTAAAGTTGATAAAAGGCTTGTAAATACAGCGTTTTTAGCAATTATTATTAAATTGTAAAAAAGGATGTAGACTTAAGTAACCCACAAAAATAACATATATGAGATATAACACACCTAATTTTACGAGGTGTGTTTTTTTGTGGATTTTTTTACAAAGGAGGAGGATAAATTATTATGGCAAAAAGGCAAGGTGCATTGGTTTATAGTAGGGATAAGGGGCGTTATGATGTCCGCTTTGGATTAGATGACTATTATGGCGGACTGCATTGCGGCGACTGTATGGACATTAGGCTTAACGGGCGATGGGTGCCGACCCGGATGGAGTATTTTGCGAGGTGGTATCTGATTGGCGTTAATACAGATGCGCTAGATGGCTTAGTGGTGCGTATATGATGGCGCGGCATTACTGCTCTTCACGCGCCCCGCCAAGGGTGGAAAGCGAAAGAATAAGAGTTTTATATGACGAGGAGGAGATACGATGGCATATTTAGGGGCGCTGATGCGACTCAACAATAAATGGCATATACGATATAGTCGCTCTTTGTATGGCTTCCCACTCCGGCGTGATACGGTACTGCATATACGCACCAGTAGCGGTGGATGGGAAGACGGCATATTACGTTATAATTCAGATACGGATATATGGTATCTGGATGGGATTAATTGTAATGTGCTGGATGGATTGATTGTACAAACGGAGGGGATTGTATGAAACGTATAGGAGCGATTGTCTACGATAAGGAGAGGGATTGTTGTATGGTCCGGTACAACGGGGATGTATTTTTAGAGATACCGGATAGGGCAGAACTGTATGTTTTGCATGGTAATGTGTGGCTGCATAGTCAGCTACGACGTTCTATGTGGGGACATTGGTTTTTAGCCGATACAGGTACTACTGATTTAACGGGAGTTTGTGTGATGATTGACATTGACGATGATGGCAAGTATGCACCAAAAATCATTAAAAGATTATGGGATGGATGGAGGCAAAAATGAAAATTGTGAAATATAAAAGACCTATATCTGACTGCCTATTATGTTATATGCGTATTATTGTGCACATATTTATTTTGGCGGTTACCTTACCTGCTGCATATTTTGTTTTGACGCATTATCACAGGGTAACGTTGAGAGAGAGTATGCAGATGATTTTGTACAAACTGGATAAGTGGATGCCGGTGTAATTAGCCCTTGGCTGGTATGGTGTTATATATTACCGCATTGTTTTATATCGTGTTTATTTTATCATGTATTATTTTATTTGCTGCACATAAGTGCAAGCAGAAAATTTAGGTATTAGCGGGCGGAGGTAGGTTTGCATTCGGCTCAGACTGGGGTCTGCCCTCCACGGGCAGATCCCAATCATCCCCGCCTGCAAGCAGGGGCTGGAAATAGCTGTTATTAGGTGCCGATATCGTACGCCCCTGCAAGTGGCAAGATACGCCCGGTGTAATAACACCGGACATCTTGCCAAGGGCGGAGACCGCCCTATGGAACCCACCCTTCGCCCGCTAATAGTTACTTAATAGGAGGGATAGTTTGAAAAAATCATTTATGTTTAACATCCGCATGACACCGCTGGAATATGCCGTTTTAAAAGATAAGTGCAAAAAGTCAGGGATAACGGTTTCGGAATTTACCCGTGTAGCATTGCAGGAAAAGAATGTCATTATGGTAGAGGGAATACCGGAAATGGTAATTGCTTTAAATCGTATTGGAAACAATATAAATCAAATTGCAAGGGCAGTTAATTATGGTCTTTTAATGGGAGTTGAGACAGATATAAAAAAGGCTGCGTTAGATTTAAATAGCATGAAAAATGAATTGCTGCAAATTAGCAGAAAGGTTGATATATGCCGGTGATAAAAATTATACCAAGTAAAACATCTGTGCATGATATTTGGACTTATGTTACACAGGAGAGTAAAACCTCGAAAGATTATATTATTACCTCTGGCTGCGGTATGGAAAATCCAGAACAGGATTTTAATACCTTAAATAGTGCATACGAAAATCCAGAACACAGGAAGGAACGGACGTATTATCATATTATTGTTTCCTACAATACAAAGAACCAGAAAATACCGCCACAGGATATTAAAGAGATGGCAGAAGAATTATGCCGTAAGTCTAAGATTGACTGTTATCAATGGTTTTCCGCTGTCCATTATAAGGACAGACCCAAGCATCTGCATTGTCATATCGTAGTTGGCAATACTGCCATTAGAGATGATAAAGAATTTGGGGTAGAAAAGGGAAAATGCTTTAAATCAAATAATGCATTTAGAAAAAAACTAATGAGGGAGGCAAATCGGATGTGTAAAGAATATGGTTACGAACACAGCATTATATCTGAGCGAGGCAGAGGTGTGCGTGAAACATTGGCAGAGAGGGCGTTAAAAGCCAAAAACAAGAGGATATGGAAAGATGAGCTGAGGATGCAGATAGACGATGCGCGGAGAAACGCAGATAGCTTAGATTCTTTTAGAGATATCATGGAGCGGTCTTATCATGTAAAAGTTATGGAGAATCCAAAAGGCGAACTCCGGTATGTGCCGGAACATTTTGAAAAGAATGATCCGAGTTGCATCAAACCTTGCCATGAACGCAGATTGGGAGGGGCATATAGACGAGAAGAAATTGAAAGGAGCATCGAGAGTAGGCATGAGTGTAGAGAGAAAATCGACCATAAGGAATTTGAGAAAGGAACAGAACTGGAAAGATAATCTTCCACAGCCAGTACTTGATTTTTTTGACGGTAAAAATAATGAAACGTCGCTCAGCGACGAAGAAGAACAGGAGATCCAGCGGCAGCAGGAGGCACTGAGAAAATTGTCAGAAGCATTTTATGAAGGACTGGATGCCAGTAACGCATTAAACAACGAGAGTAAAAAGAAAGGCGAAAATCAGGACATACATATAAAAACTAGGCTGATTCCGGTTGATAAGTGGGAAGAGTATGTAGCGGCTTTCTGGTTTACAATGCAGTTTTCCGGTTTGTTAATTGGAGGTGCTTTTTGGATTTTAGTTCGCGTGTTGTTGTCGTTTACATTTATACATCCAAATAGGCTGACTGATATACTTTCGTTTTTTCCTACGCTTATAATCAGCAAAGAAAATATCAAAAACTGGCTTGCCGGAGAGCGTACCTATTCATGGTTTTCCGTATGTGATCCACAGAAAAAAGAAGAGCGGAGAATGCCATTATACGAACGGCAGAAATTAAACCCACCTGTACCGAAAGAACTGTATGCCGGAGCTGCACCTATGTTTTTTTTCGGAAAGTCGGGACAGCACTATGTAGGACGGCGGGAGAACGGAGAAGGTCATATCGTATGTTTTGGCGGCTCTGGTCTTGGAAAATCGTCCTGTATTGCAATTCCGAGTCTTTACACATGGGATGGAGCGTTACTTGCGATTGATATTAAGGGGGAGTTATCGGAAAACGCCCCATACAGACATAATAATTATGTATTAGATCCGTTTGAGCCGTCCAGCTATGGGTATGATCCGTTTGAGGTACTGGATAACTATGCGGACGATGATATTGTGCATGGTATACAGGATATCGTGTATGCGATACTTCCGGGAAATCCAAAGAGTGATATCAATAATGACTATTGGACAAATAACGCAAGGAGCTATCTGTCTGGGATGTATCTCTGGGCGTATAAGAGAAATATGTCCTTTACGGAGATAAACGAAAAAATTTGCAGCATGACGGCGCGGGAACTCTTAAAAGAGGTGGCGATTGCTCACGATTTGCCCGTTGTGATGCGGTTTCTGGGCGGCTACGTCGAAATGAATGACAAAACCCTTGACTGCATCGTATCAACTGCCAAAACAGCCGTGGAGTTATATGCGGTGGATGGCAGCATCCAGAGCGTCATGAACCGGAAGAAAACAATCCATCCGGGAATGCTGCTGGACGGAGGGCGTATATTTATTAAAATTCCAGAGCAGATGATTGATCCGTGGAGGACATTTTTAAACATGATTGTCAATCAGTTTTTGCGTGAGTGTGCAAAATTCCCGGATAAGGGCGGACAGAGAATCTTATTTTTAATAGACGAGTTTGCTCGTCTGGGGAGAATCCGCAGTATTGAGGACAGCATGACAACCCTGCGGAGTAAAGGGGTTACTATATGCCTTTTGACGCAGTCTATCAGTCAGATTGATGCGATCTATGGGCTGGAACACCGCAGAATCATCATGGATAATGCAGCATATACGCTGGTGCTGTCCGCGAGAGATCCGGCATCTGCGGAAGAAATATCGAAGATGATAGGAAAGGATTGGTTTACAAGAACCTCTATAAGCACCAAGAGGATGGCAGAAAATAACTATACTTATAACAAACAGCTGCTTTACATTGTTCCGCCGGAAAAATTAAGCAATTTGGGAAATGAAATGATAGTGATAAGCAAAGATGGATTTTGTAGGGTAGAGAAAGTTAATATATTTAAAGATTCCTTTCCCTGGAAAGGAAAATAAGCCTTTGTTTGCTTATTGAGATGCTATCATAAGACAGATGTGAATGTCAATGGCACGGGCTACGCCAGCACATTTTGCTGCTCCATTGACATCACACTGTCTTATGCTACTAAGTAACCAAGCAAACCAAAGGGACAGGCTGCGAGGTGTATCGCAGAAAATGAAAGTGTGAGGAAAACAGGATGAGGGAGAGTATTTATATAAAAAATGGGAATTTTTCCCCCTTGCAGGCAGACCGTATTTTATTTGCTTTTGCACCTATAACGTGTGAAAAATTCCGGGGAGAGTGTCCGATAGAAAAAAATCCATTATTGGATGATTATAGGCTTCTGACAAAAATAACTAGAAAAAAGCCCTGTGATAGTGATGAGGGATACTGTGCGTATTTGGCTGGGGAGATCGCAGATAAACAGCCGGTTCCGGCGGTGGAGATGGAATATAGGAGGCAGCAGGACACGTTTAAGTGCCTGAAAGGCGGACATGGGGTGTGCGTGGCGCAGAAATTGAATACAGTTAATCGTGAAAAGTGTGTGGTAAAAGTGAATCTAAAGATATATTTATAGAGAAATAATGATCTAATGAGCTAACGTATGTTAATGCGGTAGCTCATTAGATCATTATTTTTCCTCCTCCTTGCTCTGATGATAGCGGAGGCATTAGGTTTGCGACCTTTGTACTTTATATTTTAAGGCAATAAGCATAGAATAGTCAAGTATAGATTGAAATAGCATTTTTATTTTTTGAACCATATCATTTTCAAAAACTTTCTTTCCTTCTGTATCTATTCTTCCAATGTATTGGAAAACCGTTTCTGGTTCGACCAGATAAGAAATGGCTACAACCATAGGAATTTCTCTTCCTCCAGTAATGAATGAAGTTGATATATAAGTTCCTTCTTTTGAATATAATAGATTTCCTTCTACCCAATGTTTTTCTTCCGGCAAGGTTCTCCATTCTTCCCTTCTTGCTTTGAATAGTATTTCTCGGTTCATCTATCTATTCGCCCTCTTTCGTTTTAATCTTCAAAAGTTATTTTCCACTGACTATCAGCTGGCGCAGGGTGGGTTCCATAAAGCGATCCTTCGCCCTTGGTAAGATGCCCGGTGTTATTACACCGAGCGTATCTTGTCATTTATTATCCTCTGATAAAAATTCGCCCCATTTTTAAATAAAAAAGTGACAGACTACCGAATAAAAATATTTGATAGTCTGTCACTTTTTATTTCTTATTTATAAGAAGAGTTGAAGTCAATCGCAGTCTTGCCGAAAACAGTTCTTGTAGATCCGAATTTGCTTACCTGAGAAGCATCTGGAATTTGATAGCCTGTTTTATAGCAATAGTCTCCAATCATCTGATATTTAGAACCTTCATCCGTAAAATCCGATGTATCCCCTAATTGCAGCATCAAACGATATCCTGGATTATACTCATATACATCTGCTACTGTAAAATATTTATTCTGAGTTGTTGGTTCATTCGCAAGCCAAACACCATCTACTAAAAACAGCGGATAGGTGTGTCCTACATCTCCCATTTCCATTGTCTGTAATCCAACGCACATTGCCAGCAAATTTGCTGCTTCTGTGTATCCCTGGCAAACAGCTTTTCCTTTTACCAAACAACCATATGCACCATAGCTCAAAGAATTGGACCAACCTGTTGTAATTGCCTCATTTGCAGCATCGTTGTCATAAGATGCCTTATGAATACGATTACAAATACGAGTTGCTTTTTCTAAGTCAGATGCGTTTCGCCAATCGAAACTGTTTAAAAAAGTTTCAACTTCGTTTGCAAGATTATTTACTTCTGCTGTTCCCATTGAAGTTGTAGCCGGAAGACCTGCTAATTTTGCTAAAACGTCTATACTATACCCGCTTAATCCCGCATGATAGGTTGCATTTTTATCCTCAACTGCTTTTTGATCTACATAACTTAATCCTGTCATTCCTGCCGGAACAACTCCCTTACGAATCATATTAGGACCTGTCCAATACCATACATAGTTTCCATCGTAAGAGTCTAAATAATTTTCAACTCTTCCTTTTAGCGGATACTGTGCATCATAAGACTGTGCTGTATTTGATGCTACTTTCTGTCCCTGGGTCTGAACTACGCCATTAACTGTCCATGCGCCATCTCCGTTTACGGTACAACCGTCTTTTGTGGTATTTGTCAGCAGATAACCGTTTTCATTAAAATAGTAGCTTTCGGAAACTCCATCTTTATTTCCATCAATCCACTGCCATGTATTTTTAGGATAGCTGCCATCATCATTCTGATACCACCAGCCGTTATTATCACTCTTCCATTCTCCGGCAAAAGAAGTTAATGGATAAAATGTACTTAACAAGGTAGCGAGGGTCAAGACCTTAACAAAATTCTTTTTCATATATTTTTTCCTCCTTATGCGTTCATTAAGGTCGCAATTCCTAATGCCAACGCATATCAGATAAAAATAATGATCAGAATTTGTTAATATTTTAAATTTGATTATATATGTATAGTAACATTATCTACTCAAAAAATCTATTACTTTTTTATTAAAGAAACAGTTTTATCGTTCCTATCAAATATTTTTATTCGGTTTTCAATGTGCTGTTTACAGATTAAATCTGTAAATAGAAAGATTGGGAATTGAACCCAATAAAACATTTTTGGTTTTCTGCATATTTCTTTCCAGCAGCTTTCCTTTTATTTTAATTAATTACGAAATTTTTATAATCCGAATCGTGCCATTCTGTATCATTCGGAAAAAAATAGCGTTTTGTTGGGTGATGTTCCAGATTATATCTCATCCATTCTAACGCATCAGACCATTCCAAATAGCTTTTTATCTGGAGAGTGTTTTTATTACAATCCTTATAAAACTCTACCACATACTGATAGCGCTCTAATTCATGCGTCACAATATCGAAGCAGGCTTTTACATGGGTCCAGTTGAATCCAACGAAACATTCCCGTCCGCTTTCATCATAAAAATTCATTCTCATTGCATAATTTTTTGGTTTCTGTATACCCTCAGTCTGTTTGATGATTTTTTCAAACGAATCATAATGTTTGAAATACAATTCGAACGCCCAGTAGCTTATTTGATTCAGATATTCTCTATTTTCCCTAATAAAGGCTATTTTATGTCATATATTGTATCATAAAACCTCACTCTATAGGGCTTTTACAAAAATTTTTTCACATGTTTTTCTAGTTTTAGCTAAGTGGTTTAGCTATGAAATGGCATTTTTTTGAGCATTTGGCTTATTTAAGAAAGCAAGCTTTCGATACGCATTAGAAAATGCATGAGTTTGTGATTTTCTATAAATACATTAAATAGGGAATGTATTTGTTATTTTCTTTGTTTTCTGATAATGGATTTTGACACTAACATAATTTATTTATTAGAGATGCCGTAAATATCTAATAAGTGCCTTTACAAATTTGTCTAGATCCTCTGGAGTAGCAGAGGATAATCCTGTTGTAATGATCTCGCCTTGGATTGTGGCTAAGAGCTTTTCCAACTCGTCGTTCCAGATCCTTAAAAGAGGGTCGTCATTAGGATAAGGTGTATGTGCCCTTATGTAATTTATAGTGGTTAAAAAAATAGGTAAGCTGTCCAATTCCCCGTCCTGAGCATTGAGCAGATTTTGGTGTCTCCTGTAATCGAGATAAGTGCGCTGCCTTGGTGGTATATCATCATAGCGTTTTGCAGCGTTTTTCATAGCAGTGACTAATAATTTTGTCACTAAATGGATGCGCATTTGTCCTCCTCTCTTGTCATAGCATCCAATAATCTCCTATTTTAATTTTTCAAACGAGCTTTTTACAAATGCAAAAAGAGCGTACTATGCCCCTATAACATAATACGCTTAATTCCAATTAACGATAAACAAATACTATATATAATATACTTCTATGCCGCGAAAAGGTCAAGTGTTTTTTGTTGCTTTATTAGGATTTTTTAAAATATTATTTATTATGCCGTGTAAGTGATGTCCGCCCCTACGGGGGCGGACGAGGGTCAATAGTTTGTGGGTTCTTACCACCACGTTCATATAAAGAATTTAGTCTGTTTTCTGTATTTTCTAACCATTCTTCATAACATATTTCCAGCCGTTTCTGGATTCTCTTTATTTGTTGTCATGCCTTGTTACTAGGGCATCATAGCAGACTGCTCGCGCCAGAAAAGGGGTAAATTGTACTCCGCAAATTTTTTTTGAATTTTTATAGGGCAGATAAAGGAGGGAGAGAAGTGGATCAATAAAAATTAAAAAAATATTTTCTCCGCCCCTTTTCTTCTGTTCGCAGCCTGCTAAAGACAGATGCCGTAACAAAGCACATTGACAACAAAATAAAGAAAATCCAGAAAGGGGCTAAGAAATGAGCTACGAAGAATGGTTAGAAAATACGGGGTATACCTCGGAATCCACCACACATCAATGGTGGAAGGAAAATGAAAAAAATATAGATGATGATTTAAAAGATTCTATAGATTTTGAAGTTGATTCGGATATCTGCTGGTACTAATCTAATTCCCCCGGTGTAAGCCGGGGGCAGTTCAGAAAGGATAAGTCATGAAATTTAGCAAAATTACCTTAAAGAAAATGCATATTGAATACCTTGAATCTCTTATTAATTCACTTGAATATGAAGTAAATAATAATCGTGATGCGTTTGAATATGCAAAAAAGGATTTGAAAGAAGCGGAAATAAAAGAAGAAAATTTACAGTATTATGAAAACCGCGTGGATGAACTTGAAATGAAAGTTCAAATAGGCGAAAGCATAATGGCTGAACTGGAAAAAATGGTGTAGGGCGAAAGCCTTACACCTCTTTTAAATTACAGAAAATTTTGAGGAGGAATAGGTATGTATAACTATTATGAAGCAGTCAAAAAAGACGTATTAGATTATATCCGTGAAGAGGTTGACATGAATGGCATGGATCTTGACGAGTTGAAAGAACGGCTCTGGGAGGATTTACTGAATGCAGATAGTGTAACTGGAAATCCAAGCGGGTCTTATACGTGCAATCGTACAGAAGCGCAAAAATATGTAGAAGAGAATAAAGACCTTGTTCGGGAAATGTGCAGCGAATTTGGAAGCTGGAAGAGAGTAGCAGATTGGTGGCTTATGGATGAATATGAGTTAATAGATGTAGATTTACGAATTTATGTTTTGTGTAATGCGATTGAAAAAGCTATAGCAGAATTGGAAAGGGCGGCTGAATAAGCCGCTTTTTCTAAAAAACTTCACTTTTTGCAGGAAAAACTTCATTTTTTGCAGAAAAAATGGGGGATAGATATAGTATACTACGTCATGTAAGTACTTACAGATTCCTCCGATGGTGGAGGTGGCAATATCCGGCTAGCCGGGAAAATAAAATAAATGTACATTGACAATTACATATAGGTGTGTATAAGCAACATATATATTAACAGTGATAATGTACTGGCTGACACTCATAGATATCATAATATAAGTAATAAGGGAGGGTGGATTATGATAGGTAAAGTTGCCTCAAAGAGCGTAATTGATAGGCAAAAAATGCAAGTAACAATCATTAATCTATTTCCATATCCGGCACCAGATGCAGCGTATAAACGAGAGGTGGAAATTCGATTGTTTCGGATTTTCCAGAAGTATGTATAATACAGTTGCAAGTGTATATACGCAATGCTATGATGGAGGTGTGGAGAGCTTAAGTCATACATCCTTGGTAAGGAGGACAAGAGCATGATGTATGACGCGTTATATGGACGCCAGTCCATCGATAAAAAAGACAGTATATCTGTTGAGAGTCAGTTAGATTATTGCAAATATGAGACTCATGGAGAGCCGTACATAGAGTATGCGGACAGAGGCTACAGTGGCAAGGACATCAATAGACCGGATTTCGAAAAAATGATGAGAGATATTCGGGATGGAAGAATTAAACGAGTTATTGTTTACAAACTAGACCGTATTAGTCGCTCCATATTGGATTTTGCCAATATGATGGAGGTATTCCAAGAGTATAATGTCGAGTTTGTTTCCTGCACGGAAAAATTTGACACCTCAACGCCAATAGGTCGCGCGATGCTTAATATTTGTATCGTTTTTGCACAGCTGGAGCGTGAGACGATTCAAAAACGTGTTACGGACGCTTATTACGCAAGATGCAAGCGTGGCTTTTATATGGGTGGGCGTATCCCTTATGGGTATCGTCTGACAAGTACGGTAATAGATAATATCCGGACATCCATGTACGAGGAGGTGCCAGAGGAAAGCGAGCAGTTAAAACTTATTTATTCGCTATACGCTGATCCGACTAATTCCCTGGGAGATATTATGCGGTACCTAAATAAGCACGGGATTAAAAATTTGCGTGGGAGTGTCTGGACGACAGCAAGGATTAGTGAGATGCTGCGCAATCCTGTATATGTAGCGGCAGACATAGATGTTTACAATTTTTATAAGAGCCAGGGAGCAAACGTTTATAACCCACCCAGTGATTTTACGGGATATAATGCTTGCTATCTTTATCGGGGGACAGTTTCAACAACAAGGAAACAATGTGACTTGACGGACAAAGAGATTGTTCTAGCCCCGCATAGAGGTTTTATTTCCTCTTCCGTGTGGCTAGCCTGCCGGATGCGATGTTTAAATAATCGCCAGTCAACCCATACTTGCAAAGGGAAAAATTCGTGGCTTACGGGTAAAACTAAGTGTGGTAATTGCGGATATGCTCTAACAGTCCGTAAGGCGCATACCAAGTGGGGACGTTATTTTGTATGCAGTCAGGCGGGAGCCAACGGAAATTGTAAGGGTACGGGATGTACCATTTATGCGGATGTGCTGGAGGAGTATATGTTAGGCGCTATTCGTAGCAAATTGGCGGAATTTAAGCAGCTGTCTAGCGGTAAAGCAGGTCAAGCAATTCCCAAGGTGTTCCAAAATAAAATCCGATTGACGGATATAGATGTGGAGATCAAAGATTTGCTATCCAAAGTGGGCAGCGCTAACCCTATTTTAATGGAGTACATTAATAATAGGATAGCGAAACTGGATGAGGAACGCAAAACTTTGCAGGAGGAGATACTTGCGCTGACTTGTTCAAAAGCAGAGGATAAAATGGATGAGATAACAAATCACGTGGAAATGTGGGATAGTGTTTCTTTTGAGGATAAGCAGACAGTTGTAGATACATTAATTAAGATCATCAAGATAGCAAATGGAAAAATTGAGATCGAGTGGAAAATTTAAAGAGAGCTTCATTTAAAAACATTTCAGTGGTTAAATTTACTTCAAGCTTCCCGCTTCGGTGAAGCTTTAAGAAATGTACAGGATCACCTGAGCAGTCGTAATTTCTATACGTTTAACCCAGAGTTTGATAAAGTGAAAGCGAAGGGATAAAACAAAAACCTCCGTAAACAATGTCAAATTCATTGTTTACGGAGGTTTTCAAACCAGCACCGAGTGAGGATAAATCCGAACCCTCAACCTCCGCCAGTGTGATGGTCTTAGAACTGTTCTTACAGTTAAAAGTAAGGAATTATCTTGTCCTCATAAAGATACACCGCATTTACAAAACTGTCAATCAGTCTTTGCCGCTGTTCCCGCTTTGTCACATCAAATTTACGGAAGCGGTAAATGAAAAATGCTATCTGTTCTCTTGTAAGCAGGGGCTTGTGCATTTCCTCCTGCAAAATGCTGACTTCAAGCTGCCTTTTGGTTTCCTCCAACTCGTCCAGTCTTTGCTTGGTGGACGGAGTAAAAATCCCTGCTTGAATGGAGTTGAGAATATTGTTAATACCTTTTTCCGTTTCTGCAAGCTACTTTTTCAAAAGAGGCAGATCGGTGCTTTCTTTCTTCTGCAACTCCATCAGCGTATCAATCAGTCGTTCCATGACTTCATCATTCATAATTGCTTTCATACAGTAATTGAGCGTACATATAAATTAGAGGAGACCGAGGCAGTGATGCAGAAACAGATCCGGGTGGCAAACCATCGGATCGCAGATTTGGAAAAGCAGATGGAGGGATAAGGTATGCAGATTAAAGATTATGTAAAGCCGGAATTACTTGTGGTAGCAGTAGTGCTGTACTTTATTGGGATGTGGCTGAAGCAGAGTGAGACAGTGAAAGACAAATACATCCCACTCATTAATGGGCTGATTGGCGTTGCGATTTGTGCCATCTATGTGTTCGCCACCTGTGCCTGCGGCAGTGGTCAGGATATCGCGCTGGCAGTTTTCACGGCACTTACACAGGGCGTCCTTGTGGCGGGATTGTCTACGTATGTAAACCAGATTTTTAAGCAGTCAGGAAAAGAAGAGTAGAAGGAGGCGATCCGACTATCTCCCGCGGCAGTTCGGGGCGTGGCTGCCGTTGCGGCATCGCAACAATAGGGGAAAATCGACGAAAGCCGATAGTAGGAATAAAAACCCCCAAGGAGTCGCGATCCTTGGGGGTTTTGTCGTTGCCTGTGATGGACAACTACTATCTCTTAGCCTATCGGCATTATAGCATATGCGGAAATTCTTTGCAAGATACCCCCGGAAAACAAAATGTCATATTTTTCATATCATAAAGAAAAGAGGACAAATCTATGAGAGATATCACATTATGCCATCCGCGTCTCCAGGCGCTGACTGCGCAGCTCGTTGATAAGTGTGTCGGTGCAGGTTTGCCGATTAAAATCGGGGAATCTTTCCGGAGCGTCGCCGAACAGGACGCTTTGTATGCACAAGGGCGGACTCGGCCGGGCAGTATTGTCACGAATGCTAGGGGCAGCAGCTATAGCAGCCAGCACCAATGGGGCATTGCAGCGGATTTCTACCGGGCAGATGGAAAAGGCGCCTATAATGAGTCTGGAGATTATTTTAAGAAAGTCGGAGAGCTTGCCAAAAATCTGGGGCTTGGATGGGGCGGCGATTGGAAAAGCATCGTAGACAAGCCACACGTATATTTGCCGGATTGGGGCAGCGGTACTGGGATTTTGAAACAGAAATATGGGACATTTGAGGCGTTTAAAAAGACCTGGGCGGCGGAGAACAGCAGGGTACCAGAACAGTCAAAAACGGTGATCACCGATCTTAAAGAAATTAAGAGCGGCATACGCGGGTTGAGAGTCACTGCGTCCTCACTTATCATACGAACAACTCCAAAAGGTACAGACACAGGCAAGCGCTACACCAAGGATCAGCGTGTGCAGCCAATTAATAAATGCTTTGCCGACGGCGATCCGTGGATCCAGACTGCGGACGGCTGGGTGTCTGGCAAGTATCTTACTGGCTGGGTGTGCCAGGACGGGCGCTGGTGGTATCTGCTGAGTGGGTACACTTACCGGCACGATGCAGTCTGCCAGATTGACGGGCAGGCGTATGCGTTTGATTCGGATGGCTGGATGATTACCGCAGATCGGATAGCAGAGGACGGACATATACGATAAAATATGATGAAAAACACAATATAAGCGTATAATAAGGGGCTGTCATTCCTTGAAAATAAAGGAAAAACAGCCCTTTTTTCGTGTGATATTTCCCCGGAAAAAGGGGGTCTTTATACTGAAATATGCTTTCGTGGTAGATGCTCCAAAAACACCGGAAACCCTTGTAAATAAAGGAAAAATCCAGCATTTACAAGGGTTTCTGCATCCATCAAAAAAAGCAGATAACGGGAATCGAACCCGCCTTTCCAGCTTGGGAAGCTAGCGTTCTACCGATGAACCATATCTGCAAATATATATTAAGTATACTGTTTTTTCTGAAAAAGTCAAGAAATTTATCTTGCCAAAAAGGGAGGAAAGTTACTGTACACGGGTAGGCACTTTTGGGATCGAAAGAGACAAATATATTCAAAACGCCCACAAAATGCCCTCTTAACACAATTTATATTTCAAAAACTCGCAGAAGGTGTTATAATAATTCCGTATGGATTAGGGCGCGGTTTTCAGGCACCCTTTTTCCGTCATAGGAAAGTGTTAAGGCACATTTTTTATTTTGTATATAAAATAGAGATTTTCTGTATCGGTATGGCGGATAAACAGAAAATAACGGAGGAAACTATGGATATAATCATTATCGGATGCGGCAAGGTTGGTACGACGCTGGCGGAGCAGCTTGTCCGGGAGGATTACAATGTGGTGATGATCGATACGTCTGCGGAGCGAATGCAGCGGGTGTCAGATGATATCGATGCGATCAAGCTGGTGGGAAATGGTGCCAGCATTTCCATGCAGATCGAGGCAGGTGTGCAGACGGCGGACATGCTGATTGCCGTGACAGGGTCGGATGAGATGAACCTTCTCTGCTGCCTGATTGCGAGAAAAGTGGGGCATTGCCACACGATTGCGCGTGTGCGGAATCCGATTTACAGCAACGAGCTTACCTTTATCAAGCAGCAGCTGGGAATTTCCATGATTATCAACCCGGAATATGCGGCGGCGACGGAGATTTCGAGAATTCTGCGCTTCCCGTCAGCGATCAAGATCGATCCATTTGCCAAGGGAAAGGTAGAGCTTCTGAAATTTAAGGTAAAACCGGAGTTTAAGCTGGACGGGCTTTCGGTCATGGATATTGACAGCCAATTCCGCTGCGATGTCCTGATCGGCGGTGTTGAGCGCGGCGATGAGGTGGCGATCCCGGATGGTAAATTTGTGATTAAAAACGGGGATATGGTGTCGATTATCGCCTCCCCGGCAAATTCGGCAGAATTTTTCCGCAAGATCGGCATCCAGACAAACCAGGTCAGAAATACGATGATTGTCGGAGGCGGTACGATTGCTTATTATCTGGCGAAACTTTTGGCGGCGATGAAGATCCGGGTTAAAATTGTGGAGAAAGATAAAGCGCGCTGCGAGGTTCTGACAGAGCTTCTGGACGATGCGTTGATCCTCAACGGCGACGGAACGGATCGGCAGCTTCTTCTGGAAGAGGGGCTGATGACGGCGGAGGCATTTGTCACCCTGACGAATATGGATGAGGAAAATGTTTTCCTTGCGCTGTATGCCAAGGAAAATTCCAGCGCGAAGCTGGTGACGAAGGTTAACCGGATCGCCTTTGACGAGCTGATCAGCAAGCTGGACCTGGGAAGTCTGATTTATCCGAAATACATCACGGCGGACTACATTTTACAGTATGTGCGCGCGATGCAGAATACGATCGGCAGCAATGTGGAGACGTTGTACCATATTCTCGACGGTCGGGCGGAGGCGCTGGAGTTTGTGATCCGCGAGGAGTCGGAAGTGACGGGCATTCCGCTGATGAATTTGAATCTCAAGAGCAACCTGCTGATCGGATGCATCAACCGCGGCGGCAATATCAAGATCGCGCGTGGACAGGACTGCATCCAGCAGGGCGATACAGTGATTGTCCTGACGAGCCAGAAAGGTCTGCGGGATATCCGTGACATCCTGAGAAAGTAGGCGGCATAGATGAATTATTCGATTGTATTTTATATCATAGGCTGGATCCTGAATTTTGAGGCGGCTTTTATGGCGCTTCCGACGGCAGTGGCACTGATTTACCGTGAGTCGGAGGTATGGTGCTTTCTGGCAACGATGGCAGTATGCCTGATGGTTGGTATGATTCTGGTACGCCGGAAACCGAAAAATCAGATCTTTTATGTGGCGGAGAGCTTTGTGGCGGTTTCTCTAAGCTGGGTTTTACTCAGTGTGATGGGAGCGGTGCCGTTTGTATTAAGCGGCTATATTCCGAATCCGATCGACGCCTTGTTTGAGACGGTATCGGGCTTTACGACGACCGGTGCAAGTATTCTGAGCAGTGTGGAGCAGCTGCCGAAATGCTTATTATTCTGGCGGAGTTTTACGCACTGGATTGGCGGTATGGGCGTTCTGGTATTCCTTCTGAGTGTCCTGCCAATGGTGGGCGGTTCCCATATGAATTTGATGAAGGCGGAGAGCCCAGGACCGATCGTGAGTCGTCTCGTTCCGAAGGTCCAGATGACGGCGAAGCTGTTATACCAGATTTACCTGGGGATGACGATCCTCGAGGCTGTGATTCTGATTCTTGGGAAAATGCCGATTTTCGACGCGATCACGATTACGGTCGGAACAGCAGGTACGGGTGGTTTTGCAATCCGGAATGATAGCCTGGCGAGCTACACGGCATTTCAGAAAAATGTCGTGACGGTGTTTATGATTCTGTTCGGAGTGAATTTTAACTTTTACTTCTTCCTGCTGATGCGAAAAATAGGACAGGCCTTTAAAATGCAGGAGGTGCGGGCATATTTTCTAATCATTGCATCGGCGGTTGGCATCATTACAGTCAATACGGTATCACTCTGCGGCAATGCACTGCAGGCATTCCAGGATGCAGCATTCCAGGTCGGTTCGGTTATCACGACGACCGGTTACGCCACGGTGGATTTTGATAAATGGCCGCAGCTTTCAAGAACGATTATGGTACTTTTGATGTTTATCGGCGCCTGCGCGGGCAGTACAGGCGGCGGTATCAAGGTGTCGCGCGTCTTGATTCTGCTTAAATCGGTAAAAAAGGAACTGAAGCAGTACCTGCATCCGAGTGTAGTGGAGAAGATCAAAATGGATGGAAAGATCGTAGAGCATGAGGTTGTGCGCTCGACGAATGTGTTTATGGTTGCGTATGTGCTCATTTTTGCGGTATCTGTTCTATTGATTTCTCTGGATGAATACGATCTGGTGACGAATTTTACGGCGGTTACGGCTACGTTTAATAATATCGGACCGGGTCTGGCACTGGTCGGACCGACCGGAAACTTTGGGTTTTTCAGTAATTTCTCAAAACTGGTTTTAATCTTTGATATGCTGGCAGGACGTCTGGAGATATTTCCGCTACTTCTGCTGTTTTCAAGGGAAACCTGGAAACGGTTCTAGGGGAGGAGAATACGGATGGATATACTGTTCTTTTTAACGGGGTGTCTGGGACTGGCAGAGACAATTGATTTGTTCTGCGGCAAAGATTTCCTGATTTTTATATCGGATTCGATCGATCCGAAGAAATATAACCTGAAAAAGGTGTATGCAGTTGAAAAATGGCTGTTTGCGATTGATACGCTGTCGCTGTTTGGCATGGCGTTTCATCTGGGCGGCGGTACGGGCGATCTGGTGCTGGCGGCGGTTGTGCTGGTGACACTGTTCGCACATGTGTATGTGTTTAAGAGCCGGAACTTCCGGGTGTAAGTAGATAAAAGTGGGCGTGATGTGTTTGGCATGCGCCCATTTTTGCTGCCATGATGCAGAGAAAATGGCTGGTGGCTTGTTTTGGGACAGATGCTTGAAACGGCTGACAGTGTGGCTTCCGGGGAAGTGGGACACACTTTGCGTTGACAGGCATATGATATAGTATCAATGAAAAATGAAAAGGAGATTATCATATGTGTTGGTCTTGGGGTAATGGTTGTGGACACTGCGGAGGATGCGGCGGCTGTGGAAATAATGGATGGGGCTGGAATAGCTGTGGAAATAACGGAAGAAATTCCTATCGGAGAGGTTTCAACGATGGTTATGCAATCGGCTATCGGGATGGCTATGATGCCGGAAGAGACAGCCAGTCTGGCTGCGGCTGCGGCAATAATGGCGGCTGTGGCTGCGGAAACTAGAGAGGGCGATTCAATTTGCACGAGGTGTGAACTGAGGGAAAGAAAGCCGGGCGGTGAGAGCTGCCCGGCTTTCTTCCCTTCAGTTATTAAGAACTCTAAGAATACGCTAAAAATCGGGGCAACAGGATTTGAACCTGCGACCTCTCGGCCCCCAGCCGAGCGCGCTACCAAGCTACGCCATACCCCGAAAATAAATCATAGCTGTACTTTGCCAAATGTTCAGCTGACATATACCGCCATTTGTTGAAATATTATATGCATGATACCAGGGTCAAAAGGTCAGAAGTTCGACGCAAGCTTGCTTGCAGGAGAATTTTTGACCTTGGGACCCGCCAAAAACATGAGTAAGTAGCCATTTTTCAAAGAAAAATGAGCGAATTGCGAATGTTTTTGAGAATTGCGGGAGCACGCAGTGCAGAGCAATTCGGTATCAGAGGGGTCAAAAGCTTTTGCCCCCAACATCATATGCATATCATTATATCAAAATTACATCAAAAATCAACTATGACTTCTAAATTTTCGCTGCCGGATGTTTGTTTTTTGATGTAATTTTGATGGTTGAGTGGAATTTTACGAATCAATGGAATGGATCAACAGAATGAAAATTTTCCCAATATTGACTCCAAATTTGAAAAATGGTATGATGAAAACGTGGATAATTAAAAGAAAAGGTCATAGCAGAGTCTTCGGCTGTGACCTTTTGTAGTAACCAACCCCAAGGAGAACATCATGATAAGTTTTGACCTCGACATGACCCTCTTAGACCACCGGACGGATCAGATCACACCGAGTGCGCTGGAGGCGATTGAAAAGCTGCGCCCGAAGCACAGGATTGTGCTGGCAACGGGGCGCGATATGGATAATTATTACAGTACATCGTACCGGGACATCGTCCGTCCGGATGCGATTGTACATATGAACGGGACGAAGATCACAGTGGGAGATAAGCTGCTGTTTGAGCACATCTTTGATCCGAAACTCCTGCGCCGGGTGCTGAGTTTCTGCGATGAAAAGGGATTCGGAATCGGCATGACGGTGGGGGATGAAGATTACTATATCCATCCAGAGATCATTGCGGCTAATGATATCCGCTTCTGGGGAAGCTGCGGGCGGCAGTTCCAGGATCCGTGGAAGATGCTCACGATGCCGGTCCGGACACTGGCGTTTGTCGGCAGCCGTGAACAGGTGAAGGAGATGGAACGGGAATTTCCGACCCTGAAATTGCCGATGTTTGCGAGCGGACATGGCGCGGATGTGGTCGAGAAAGGCAATTCCAAGGCGGACGGACTCCGCAGGCTGGCGGTGTATTTTGGAGAAAAAGAAGATCTCTCCGATACAGTGGCATTTGGCGACAGCATGAATGATATTGAGGTTGTGCAGGAAGCCGGCATCGGCGTGGCGATGGGAAATGCAGTGGATGCGCTTAAAAAAGTAGCCGATTACGTGACGGCACCGATCGGGGAAGATGGAATTTATAAAGCGTGCGAACACCTTCATTTATTTTAAAGAAGTTATTTTCCTATTTTACCTGTTCCCATTTTCCTATATAAATGATATAATAGCTACCAAACGGTTATTGTCCACAGGTGAGTTTCTTTGAGTAGAAATTCCATGCAGTACAATAACAAGAAATGACTTAAAAGGCGCGTGCCTGCAAGCTTTGACTAAAAGGATGAACTGCGGCTGCAGAAATCGGCAGTGCGGCAGGGAACCGGACACGCACCGGGAAAAAAGAGAGGATGTAACAGATGGAACATTTAATTACTCCGGCTGGTTATAAACCGGTATTGGATTTGAGAGAAACACAGGTTGCTATCAAGGAAATCAAGGACTTTTTTCAGAGAGAACTGGCAAAACAGCTCAATCTGACCCGTGTGTCCGCACCGCTTTTTGTACTGCCGGAATCTGGTCTGAACGATAACTTAAACGGCGTAGAGCGCCCGGTGTCCTTTGGAATTCTGGAGCAGAAAGATCGGAAGGCTGAGATTGTACATTCTCTCGCCAAATGGAAACGTCAGGCATTAAAAGAGTACGGATTTCAGGAAGGTGAAGGCCTTTACACCGACATGAGCGCGATCCGTCGTGATGAGGATACAGACAACATCCATTCCATTTATGTGGATCAGTGGGACTGGGAGAAGATCATCAGTAAAAAAGATCGTACCCGTGAGACACTGGAATCCATTGTCCGTTCGGTTTACAAGGCACTGAAAGTGACCGAGGACTATATGGCATATGAGTATGAGTACATTGGACGTTATCTTCCGGAAAATATCACATTTGTGACGACCCAGGAGCTGGAAGATATGTATCCGGATTGCACACCGAAGGAGCGCGAGTACAAGATTGCGAAGTTGCATGGTGCGGTATTTATTGAGCAGATTGGTGACAAGATGAAATCCGGTGAGAAGCACGATGGTCGTGCTCCGGACTATGATGACTGGAAATTAAACGGCGATATTCTGGTATATTATCCAGTTCTGGATATCGGACTGGAGCTTTCTTCCATGGGTATCCGTGTTGATGAGGATTCCCTGAAAGAGCAGCTGGTAAAGGCGGGATGTGAGGAACGCGCGGAGCTGCCATTCCAGAAAGCAGTTCTGGAGGGAGAGCTTCCGTATACAGTCGGCGGCGGTATCGGTCAGTCCCGTATCTGTATGTTCTTCCTGCGGAAAGCACATATCGGAGAGGTGCAGGCGTCGATCTGGCCGGACGGTGTGCGCGCAGAGGCAGAGGCTCACAACATTCATCTGCTGTAAAAATAAAATTGATGAAAAGCTGCCCGGGAAAGTGATTTTCTGCGGCAGTTTTTTGTGTAATAAGAAATTCATTAGAATTCCCTATTACACAAAAAGGCACATTCTTTTTATGTAATGGGAAGCCCATAGAATGAGAGGATAGGATATTTATATGGCGGATCATATCTATGATTTAATTATTATCGGTGCGGGACCGGCGGGATATACGGCAGCGCTGCGTGCGGCAGCGATGGGGATGGATGCAGTCCTGATCGAGAAAAAAGCGCTGGGCGGCTCATGCGTCAATACCGGCTGTATTCCTGCCAAGGCGCTTCTGCAGGCGACGGCGGTCTACCGGGATATGCTGAAAGCATTCCGGTTTGGCATCGTGGCGGAGAAGGTCAGCTTTGACTGGCGGCAGATGCAGATTTATAAAAATGAGTCCGTGGAATCATTCCGCTCAATGATTCAGGGAATGTTAGAAAAAGCGGAGGTGGAGATGATTCACGGCGATGCGCGCCTGCATGCGGATAATGTGGTGCGTGTGACGACCTCCAAAGGCGCATTGACGCTGAAAGGAAAAAATGTGATTCTGGCAACCGGTTCCAGCCCTGTGATTCCGGATATCCCGGGAATTGATCTGCCGCAGGTTATGACAAGCCGTGATATTCTGCGGATGGATGACTGGAATTTTGACTGTCTGACGGTCATCGGCGGCGGTGTCATCGGTGTGGAGATCGCGACGATCTTCGCGGCGCTCGGTTCCCGCGTGACGCTTTTGGAGCAGGCAAACCGTCTGCTGGAGTCGATGGATCCGATGATTTCCGAGCAGATGGAAGCAAATCTGCGTTCTAAGGGTATTGAAGTCCACTGCAATGTACAGGTCATGGAGATCAAGGATCGCGGCAACGATACGGTGTCGGTCAATTACCGCTGTGAGCGCGGCTGGAAGGAAAGCCCGGCAGACCGCGTGCTGGTGGCAGTCGGCAGACGCCCGAATATGTCGAAGGTTCTGGCGGACGATTGTCAGGTACAGCTGGAAAATGGGCGTCCGCTCATCAAGGGAACCTACCGCACGACGCAGGAAAATGTCTATGCGATCGGCGATACCGTGGCGCGGAAACGTCTTGCCCATGTGGCAGCGTCCCATGCGGCTTATCTGGTCGAAAACCTGGCGGGACGCGGACACCGGATGCAGCTTTCGGTCGTGCCGAACGGTATGTATGTCGTGCTTCCGGTTGTGCCGACCTGTATTTATACGGAGCCGGAGATTGCGGCGGTTGGATTTACGGAAAATGACGCCCGCCTTTATAATATGAAGATCAAGTGCGGTGTGGCATATATGACGGAAAATGGAAAAGCGCTTCTGGCGAGAAACAGCCGCGGTTTTGTGCGCCTGATTTTTGAGGCGTATACCAACACGCTGATCGGGGCGCAGATCATGTGTGCGCGTGCGACGGACATGATTGGAGAGATGGCAACGGCGATCGCCAACGGTCTTACGGCATATCAGCTCTCGACGGCGATGCGCGCGCATCCGACGTACAGTGAGGCGATCACGGAGGCGATCGAAGATGCGTTGAAAAATGGATAATAGAGAAACAATAGGAGGCAGAAAAATGGGACGTGAGGTTCGGGAGAGAATTGAACAGCTTCGCGAGAAGATGGCGGAGCGTGGAATGGACGCATATCTGATTCCGACATCGGATTTCCATGGCTCGGAATATGTGAGCGAGTATTTCAAATGCCGGAAATATATGACAGGCTTTACCGGCTCGGCGGGAACAGCGATCATCACGATGGAGGACGCAGGGCTCTGGACGGATGGCAGATATTTTGTGCAGGCGGCAGCAGAGCTTTCCGGCAGCGGGGTGAAACTTTATCGCTCCGGTCAGGAGGGCGTGCCGACAACGCTGGAATTTTTGAAAAAACATATGCCGGAACAGGGTGTTCTGGGCTTTGACGGCAGAGTGGTCGATACGGCAGAGGGCGAGCACATCGCGAAAGCACTGTCTGGGAAAAAGGTACGCATTTCGGAGGGAGAGGATCTGATTGGGAGTATCTGGGATGACCGCCCGGCGCTTCCGATGAACCCGGTCTGGATTCTGGAAGAGAAGTATGCGGGAAAACCGGCGGCGGAGAAGATTGCAGATCTGCGCGGGGAGATGAAAAAGTGTCAGGCGACGGTGCATCTGCTGACGAGTCTTGATGATATTGCGTGGCTTTTAAATATCCGGGGCGATGACATTGTACATACGCCGGTTGTATTGTCCTACTTGATTGTGACAAAACAGGAATTATTCTTCTTTATTCATGAGAAGACGCTGAACGAGGAAGTACGTGCCTATCTGCATGGACTGGGCGTTCGGATCATGCCATATGAGGCGGTATACCAGATTGCATCCGCATTCCGCTATGAGCGTGTATTATTGGAAAAGTCGAAGATCAATTACCGTCTGTTCCGGTGCCTGGATGCGAGTGTGAAAGTGATCGAGGCGATGAACCCGACGGCAGCGGCAAAAGCAGTCAAAAATCCAGTGGAACAGGAAAATATGCGCCGCGTGCATGTGCAGGATGGTCTGGTATTGACCCGTTTCCTGCGCTGGATGAAGGAACATGCAGGTGAAAAAGGACTGGATGAGTGGACCGCCGGGGAATATCTGGATAAGCTGCGCCTGGAACAAAAAAACTGCCTGGATATGAGCTTTACGACGATCTCTGCGTGGGGACCGAACGCGGCGATGTGCCACTATACGGCGTCTGAGACAGAGAAGAGCAGTGTGCCGAATAAGGGGCTGTATCTGGTCGATTCCGGCGGACAGTATTATGAGGGAACGACGGATGTGACGCGTACCATCGCGGTCGGACCGATCACGCAGGAAGAAAAACGCTGCTGTACGCTGGTGGCGTGCTCGATGCTGCGTCTGCTGGATGCGAAGTTTATGTATGGCTGCCGCGGTATCAACCTGGACTATATTGCGCGCGAACTCCTGTGGAGAAACGGCCTGGATTTCAACCATGGAACAGGGCATGGTGTCGGCTATCTGGGCTGTGTGCATGAGCGCCCGAATTCCATCCGATGGAGGCTGCTCACATCGCCCGCTGAAAATGCGGTTCTGGAGGAAGGCATGGTTACCTCTGATGAGCCGGGTCTTTATCTGGAAGGAAAATTTGGCATCCGGACGGAGAATCTGATGCTCTGTGTGAAAGATGTGAAGAATGAATTTGGTCAGTTCATGAAATTTGAAAATCTGACCTGGGTTCCGATTGATCTGGACACGATCGATGTATCGCTGATGGAAGGGCGTGACCGCGAGCTTTTGAACGCGTACCACAAGGGCGTGTTTAAGAAGCTGTCTCCGTATATGACGGAGGAAGAGAAAGCATGGCTGACAGAGGCGACGCGAGCGATTTAGAGGAGGAGAACAAGGAAGATACGGCAGTAAAACATTAAAAAGCGGTTAAAAACCGGCATAGATAAAAGATGCCGGATATAAACTGTAAATGACCATGTAAAATAAATGTGAGGCTGCGTGTATGCGCTATCATTTGTTCGACCGTGTTCGAATCTGTGAGACAACTGGAATGCAGGACGGCTATCTGAGGATCGATGTGGTAAACCGTGAAAACAATTTCCCGATTGAGGGAGCAGAGGTTTCGGTCAGTTATGGCGATTCCGGACAGACGCAGGAAGTGCTTAGAACCAATTTATCCGGGCAGACAGAGGAGATTGCGGTAGCAGCGCCTCCTGTGTCGCTTTCACTGGAAGAACAGAACCGGGAAAAGCCGTATGCGGATTATACGGTGGAAGTGAGGGCAGAGGGCTATGAGTCGGTGAAGGTAAAGGGAACGGAGGTGCTGGCGGGCGTGCTGGCAGTCCAGCCGATCCGGATGATTCCGCTTCCAGCTCAGACCGGAGCGGAGGAGAATATCCAGATTCCGGACCATACCTTATATGGTTCCTATCCGCCCAAGATTGCCGAGGATGAGGTAAAACCAGTGCAGGAGAGCGGAGAGATCGTGCTGAGCCGCGTGGTGGTGCCGCAGACGATCGTCGTGCATGACGGTGCACCGACGAATGCGTCCGCAAAAGATTACTATGTGGCATACCGGGATTATATCAAGAACGTGGCATCGAGCGAGATTTATGCGACCTGGCCGCGCAGCACGATCGTCGCTAATGTGCTGGCGATCATGTCGTTTACGTTGAACCGGGTGTATACGGAGTGGTATCGGAACCAGGGCTACGATTTTACGATTACATCCTCAACGGCATTCGATCACAAATGGATTTACGGGCGCGATATTTTTGAGCCGATCTCAGAGGTGGTGGATGACATTTTTGACAACTATCTGTCCCGCCCCGGTGTGCGGCAGCCGATTCTGACACAGTACTGCGACGGGCGGCGGGTGTCCTGCCCGGGCTGGATGACCCAGTGGGGGTCGTGCAGTCTGGGAGAACAGGGATACAGCGCGATTGAGATATTGCGGCGTTTCTATGGAAATAGTATTTACATCAACACTGCGGAACAGATATCAGGAATCCCGATCTCCTATCCGGGGGAACCGCTTAAGGTGGGTTCCAGCGGCGATAAGGTGCGGCAGCTGCAGCAGCAGCTTGACGCGGTGGCGACTGTGTATACAGCGATCCCGCGGGTCACACCGGACGGGATCTACGGTTCGGGGACGGAGGCATCCGTGCGGGCATTCCAGTCGGTGTTTGGACTTCCGCAGACGGGTGTGGTGGATTTTGCCACCTGGTACAAAATTTCTCATATCTATGTGGGAATTTCACGGATTGCGGAGCTGAATTGAGTTGGAAATGGGATTTGCAGGAGAAGAATAACGAAAAGACATATGAATGCCTATAGGTGAAATATCTGTGAGCAGGATGCATACAGGAAACAGAGACAAAGAACATAAGAGGGGGTGGATTGGATGAAAGATACCAGACGGGAAGAGGGAGTCAGACAAACCGGGGGGACTGGCCGGGCAAATGCGATCACAGAGGGAGTGATCTGGAAACAGCTTCTGCTATTTTTCTTCCCAATTTTATTTGGAACTTTTTTTCAGCAGCTCTATAATACGGCAGATGCGGTGGTAGTAGGCCGTTTTGTCGGAAAGGAAGCGCTGGCGGCGGTCGGCGGAAGCACATCGATGCTTACGAACCTGCTGGTTGGCTTTTTTGTAGGACTTTCTTCGGGTGCGACAGTTATCATCGCCCAGTTTTACGGGGCGGGACGCGGTCAGCGGGTCAGCGAGGCAGTCCACACGGCGATTGCCTTTTCGCTGCTGTGCGGTATCCTTATGACGGTTGGCGGACTCCTTTTTTCCGACACGGCGCTTCGCCTGATGGGGACGCCGGAGGATATCATGGACAATGCAAGCGGGTATCTGCACATTTATTTTGTCGGAATCACGGCGAACCTCTTATATAATATGGGTGCCGGAATCCTGCGGGCAATCGGTGATTCCAAAAGACCGTTCTATTTCCTTGTGATCAGCTGTTTTACAAACATTGCGCTCGATCTGTTGTTTGTAGTAGGACTTCGGATGGGCGTGCGTGGCGCGGCGGTGGCGACGATTCTTTCCCAGGTGGTCAGTGCGTGTCTGGTATTGGGAACGCTGATGCGTGCGGATGGCTCGTACCGGTTTGAGATCCGGAAAACGCGGATCACACCGGTGATTCTGGTGCGGATCATCCGGATTGGGTTTCCGGCTGGACTCCAGTCGGTTATGTATTCCTTTTCCAACCTCGTGATCCAGAGCAGCGTCAATGCACTGGGAACAGACACGGTGGCGGCGTGGGCTGCATATGGAAAGATCGACAGCACTTACTGGATGATCATTAATGCGCTGGGGATCTCCATCACGACCTTTGTCGGACAAAATTACGGCGCGGGGCGGCTGGACCGTGTGAAACGCAGCGTGTACGTCTGCCTGGGAATTTCCTGTATTATCACGGTGGGGCTGAGCACGATCCTGTATCTGACGGGCGGCTATATTTATCTGTTGTTCACAACGGATGCGGCGGTAATTGCGATCGGCATGAAGATTCTTCACTTCCTGGTGCCGGCATTTGTGACATACCTCTGTATTGAGATTTATTCCGGCGCACTGCGCGGTGTGGGAGACTGCTGGATTCCGATGATTATGACGGCGCTGGGCGTGTGCGTCCTGCGGGTTGTCTGGATCCTGATCGCTGTTCCGATCCGCCCGGATATCCTGACAGTGGTATTCAGCTATCCGCTGACCTGGACGATCACAACGGTTCTCTTTAATATTTATTATTATTTTTTCAGTGCGCTGAAAAAATGGAATGTGCCGCTTCCGTGGAAGAAAAAGAGGCGGGAGCTTCATAACCTGTAAATAGTTATGCATGGTTTCGAAAATGATTGACAAAACGGGGTGGTACTGGATTTTTTTCAGAAAGTGTGATATTCTTATGTTACAAAAGATAGGTGACAGTGTTTCTTCCTGGATGGATGCCGCGCAAGCGGCAGATAAAACGGAGATTCGAAACAGAGGGCAGAGGCACTTGCCGCTGGTCAGAAAGAGAGGCAGAATTATGGGCTATGAACCAATGAATGAGTCCTGGCAGATGGCGGGGGAACGCCATGAGACACTGGGACAGTATGTGGCGAAGACATATTTATGGATGTTTGCAGGGCTTCTTGTGACATTTGGCATCGCATTAGCCGGATACGTGACGGGAGCGATTTTGTATGTATTTCAGGTTCCGTATGCGACCCTCGCATTGACGGGACTGGAGCTTTTGACGGTGATCTGGCTGAGTGCCCGGATTCACAAGTTATCGGTGGGAGCGGCGAGAGGGCTGTTTCTATTCTATGCAGCTTTAAACGGCGTTGTTTTCTCGATGTATTTCCTGATCTTCGGTGTTGTGGAGATGGTGTTTGTATTTGCGGCGACCGCGCTGTTCTTCGGAATGATGGCGGGCGTCAGCCTGATCTTCAAGCTGGACTTGAGCGGAATCCGTCCATTGCTCGTTGGCGGACTGCTGTTTCTGATTCTCTTTGGTCTGCTTTCAATGTTTTTAAATCTAGGCAGCTTTGAGACAGTGCTCTGCTATGCCGGTATCGTGGTATTCTTAGGCTTTACCGCTTATGATACAACCAAGATCCGGGATAATTACCAGATTTTCTCCGCGGATCCGGAGCTGCTTCAGAAAGCATCGGTATTCTCAGCGCTGCAGCTGTATCTCGATTTTATCAACCTGTTTCTGTACATTATCCGCCTGATGAACCGGAATCGGAAATAGGAAAAAATCTTTCAGGAGAACAGAAGTTCCTTTGCAGGAATAAAGAAAAGTGGAATTTTGCGGAAAACTGAATATGCAAAAATGAAATGCCGGAACGGGGGAAAGCTTTGTTCCGGCATTATTGTGTTTTTCTGCTTGAAAATCCTGTTTTTGGCATGGACGGCTTCATTCTTTTAGCAGAAAGGGAAGCATTCTGTAATAAATTTGACAGATTTTATTTAAAGTTTCTCTATTGAAGTGGATGGGGAGTATCTGTTAAACTAGGTTATAATAGGAAATGTTCTGCTGTTGGTTACACAGTGTGTGGATGAACCATATTTGTTTCGCATATGCCCCCGCCGGATCAGGCGGGGAAATGTATATAAATGGTGAACAGACAACAGGTATAAAAGGATAATCAAGGAGGTTTTTTGGCATGAATCGGAATAGAATGAACAAAAAAAGGATGGGGCGCGCGCGTGTGCTTTCACGGGCAGCGGCTGGCATGCTGGCAGCAGCGCTGTGTTTTCAGCCGATGACAGCGCTGGCAGGACCGGCGGGAGATTCTTCTCTTACATCGTCATCCTCGAATGCGGGGCCGGGCGGCGGTTCGGGCAGCTCCAATTCGGGAAGTACAGGCAGCTCTGGCGGTTCGACTTCTGTTTCCAATGGGGGTGTGGGCGCGGTCACATCGGGGCTTGGCGTGTACCGGGTGACGGAGAATGAGGGGATCGGTGCGATTGCGCGCGGCGTGGATGTGTCTTACTGGCAGCAGAATGTAAATTGGAGCCAGGTGGCATCGGATAATGTACAGTTTGCGATGCTGGCAACCCGGTTCCGCGGTAATGTGGATCCGTTTTTCGCTATGAACGCGGCAAATGCGAGCCAGGCAGGGCTGCGGCTGGGCGCGTACATTTATTCGTATGCGACTTCGGTCGAAATGGCGCAGCAGGAGGCGGATTTTGTCCTGAATCTTATCAAGGATTATCCTATCTCCTTCCCGGTTGTCTTTGATGCCGAGGATGCTAATACGCTGGGAACTCTGACGCAGTCTCAGGTCAGCGATGTGATCAACGCGTTCTGTAAGCGGATTCAGGATGCAGGATATTATCCGATGGTCTATGCAAATGAATACTGGATTGCCAATAAGATCGATATGTCGAAGATTTCGTATGATATATGGGTGGCAAAATACCAGCAGAAGTATACATATTCAAAGACCTCGATGTGGCAGGCGTCCAACACCGGTTCGGTCAAGGGCGTGAACGGCAATGTGGATATTGATTATCTGTATAAAGATTATACGCAGATCATTCCGGGCAATACCTGGCGGACGATCGCGGGGAACCGTTACTATTATCAGAACCATGTGATGCAGAAATCGGCGTGGATCAACGATGGTCAGAATTGGTACTATATGAATGCGGCGGGCAATCCGTCTACAGGATGGCTGGAGCTTTCGGGCAAAAAGTATTATTTGGAGGCGGACGGTCATATGATTACCGGCTGGAAGACGCTGGACGGCGGCTGGCGTTACTTTGACGCATCTGGTGAACAGGCGACGGGCTGGCGTGCGGTCGATGGAAGCTGGTATTTCATGGCGGACAATGGTCTGATGCAGACCGGCTGGCTGGAGACGGGCGGCAAGAAATATTATCTGAACGCATCCGGCGCGATGCAGGCGGGCTGGCAGAACCTGGGCGGAAGCTGGTATTACTTTGACGGCTCCGGCGCCATGACGACGGGCTGGCAGGCAGTCGGCGGAAAGTGGTATTACATGAATGAGTCCGGCGTGATGCAGACCGGCTGGCTGGATCTTGGCGGTAAGAAATATTACCTGGATGCCAGTGGCGCGATGTACGCAGGTGTTACGTTCGAGATGGATGGAAATACCTGGCAGGCAGTGGCAGACGGAAGCTGCACGGTAGTTCTGCCGGAGGAGAATGCGGCGGGAAATGGCGGTTCGACGGACGGACAGACTCCGATAACCGGAAGCCAGTCACCGGTGCAGCCGTCCGGTCCGGCAGGGGTATAATATAAATATGATTTGAACCAGTACCCAGATATTGGAGCTGATTCAGTTAAAAAAATGAAAAAGTAAACAAATTCGAACGGAAATAACTTGCTTTTTTGCCGACCTCATTATACAATGTTAAACAGGCAAAAAAATGGACTTGCTTATGGGATGGAGGAAACCAGCATAAGTAATCTGGCATAACATGACGTTTCAAACTGCTATATCAACTGTATGTGCAAGATAAGCTGCGGCTGTTCCGGTGCGGATTTGACGAAAGATGCGAGGCTCTTCTGGCTGCAAATTAGGAAGAGCCTCGGTATGCGTTATATCGGCAAAAGCGCAGAATCGGGATGGCGGGCACAGAAGTAGTGCGAAAGCGGGGGCGTTTGTCAGCAGGAAACTGTGAAAGCAGTGGTTCGCAGGCAGACAGCTGCGCTAAGACGCAGGCAGGGAAAGGTCGGAGAATGCAGATTCCGGATTTAGTACTGCATGGAAGCAGCGTGTTTTTACATATTGTATAATGATTATATAATCAGAACCGTCGGCGGAGTTGTAGTGCTAAAAAAGGGATGTCAGTGCGGCTGGCTGCCGGAATCATTTCCGGAAACAGGGATGAGGGCAGTGTTTGTCATCAGTCAGGCACCGGACAGCGCTTATGTGAGAATCGAATAACAAGTCAGTGGTACAGATGTTTATGTATGCATGGCTATTAAAGTCGGATTCGCATAGACGGAAGTGCATGCCATTTATGTATGCGGAGGAGATTGTACAATCCTCTGCTGCCGCAGCGTGTCAGATGGAGAATTCCCGGAGTGGATGACAAGCTCTGGAAATTTTGCAAAAACACCTGCAAACACAGATAGGTGGGAAGTATCACGGATGGCGCCATGAAAGAAACATGGATGCTGTCAGGATATGATTCACGAAGAAAGAGGGACGTCCGTCAAAGCATGGAACGATCTAATTACGAGGTGACACATTTATGAAACAGAATATGAAAAGAATGCTGCTTGTACTTTGCATGGCAGTCTGCTTTTTCGCTCTGTCCGCCTGTGGTAGCGCTTCTGAAGAAGCGGTAGAGCCGATTTCTCCGGAGATCGAGCAGACCATGAGCGATGGCGCTAAGAGCTATCTGGAGCAGTTCGCCAGCTACAGTGACGAAGATCTGGCAGCACAGCTGAAACAGGCTGAGAAGCAGAAAAACACAGTCATTGAGTCTGCAATTTCTTCCTGGACCAGTTCTAAGGACGATTTAGGCAAGATGGGTGAGATTCAGAGCGTGACCGTAGAGCGCGCCGATGATGACAGCTACACAGCAGTTGTTCAGGCTTCCTTTGAGAAGAGAGACTTGACTTTCTCCCTGACCGCTGAGGAGAGCGTAAGCAGCTACGGCGGTACTTCTCTGGTACCGACCGAGTTATCCTTTGTTGTAAACTACAGCTTCGGTGAGAAGATGGAGAAGGCAGCATTAAATACCCTGATGGGTATGGGTACCGTATTCCTGGTACTGATTTTCATCAGCTTAATTATCAGCAGCTTCAAGAAGGTTAACGAGATTGAGGCAAATGTAAAGGCTAAAAAAGCAGGAGCAGAGGCACCGGCAGCAGCACCGGCACCTGTACAGACTGCAGCACCGGCAGCAGCGCCGGCACGTACCGCAGCACCAGCAGCAGGCAATGCGGCAAACGATGGAGAACTGGTAGCAGTTATCACTGCAGCGATCGCAGCAGCAACCGGCGTACCGGCAGACAGCGTAAATATCCGCTCCATTACACGTAAATAATCATCGATAAAATCTGGAGGAATTTAAAATGAAGAATTATACTATCACCGTAAATGGTACAGCATATCAGGTAACCGTAGAAGAAGGATTTGCAGGCGCAGCAGCTCCGGCTCCAGCAGCAGCTCCAGCACCGGCAGCAGCTCCGGCTCCAGCAGCAGCACCGGCAGCAGGCGGCGTAACCATCACATCCCCGATGCCAGGTAAGATCCTTGGTATTAAGGCAGCAGCTGGCACAGCTGTAAAACGTGGTCAGGTTATCCTGCTTCTGGAAGCTATGAAGATGGAGAACGAGATCGTAGCTCCTCAGGACGGTACCGTTGCCAGTGTTAATGTTGCAGTAGGCGATATGGTAGAACCGGGCGCAGTTCTTGCTACATTAAACTAATCTAATTTTTATAAAACTGGCTGAAAAAATACGGGATATGTTATTCCGTTTGGAGGAATTAATATGGAATATATAACAACTACATTGTCCAATCTTCTTCAGCAGACAGCATTCTTAAACCTGACATTTGGAAACATCGTTATGATTTTCGTAGCGCTGATTTTCCTGTATCTGGCAATCGGAAAAGGATTCGAGCCGTTACTGCTTCTTCCGATTTCCTTTGGTATGCTGCTTGTAAATATCTATCCGGATATTATGAGATCGATTGAAGACTCATCGAACGGAGTTGGTGGACTTTTACATTACTTTTATTTACTGGATGAGTGGAGTATCTTACCATCCCTCATCTTCATGGGTGTCGGTGCGATGACAGACTTCGGTCCGCTGATCGCTAACCCGAAGAGCTTCCTGCTCGGTGCAGCTGCTCAGTTCGGTATCTACGGCGCTTACTTCATGGCTATCTTCATGGGATTCAACGATAAGGCTGCGGCTGCTATCTCCATCATCGGTGGTGCAGACGGCCCGACCTCTATCTTCCTGGCAGGTAAACTTGGTCAGACAGGTCTGATGGGACCGATTGCCGTAGCAGCTTACTCCTACATGGCTCTGGTTCCGATTATCCAGCCGCCGATCATGAAACTCCTTACCACCAAAGAGGAGAGAGAGATCCGTATGGAGCAGCTTCGTCCGGTATCCAAACTGGAGAAGATTCTGTTCCCGGTTGTTGTTACAATCGTTGTCTGCATGATTCTGCCGACAACTGCTCCGCTGGTTGGTATGCTTATGCTTGGTAACCTGTTCCGTGAGTCTGGTGTTGTTAAGCAGCTGACAGAGACTGCTTCCAACGCCCTGATGTACATCGTCGTTATCTTCCTGGGTACTTCCGTAGGTGCTACTACCAGTGCAGAGGCTTTCTTAAACCTGGATACCATCAAGATCGTAGTTCTGGGTCTGATTGCATTCGCTCTGGGTACTGCAGCAGGTGTTATCTTCGGTAAGATTATGTGCAAGGTAACTCATGGTAAGGTAAACCCGCTGATTGGTTCCGCAGGTGTATCTGCAGTTCCGATGGCAGCACGTGTATCCCAGAAGGTTGGTTCTGAGGCAGATCCGAGCAACTTCCTTCTGATGCACGCAATGGGACCGAACGTAGCTGGTGTTATCGGTACTGCCGTAGCAGCAGGTACATTCATGGCTATCTTTGGCGTGAAATAGGTTTATTCTGAATAATGTATTTATATAGTAGGGTGGGATTCTTCGGGATCCTGCTCTATTGTTATATGCAAACGCCGGTTGCTGTTCACAGGTAGGAATTTTCTGAACTGAAAATTCCGTACGATACAGTTCCGGCAGCAGATTTTGCCGATTTGGAATGCGTAGCATCGGCAAAATCCCGTTGCTGGGCACACGTGTGTGAACAGTAACAAACGTCGTTTTTTGTCGAATTTAATCGGTCGAAATAGTTTGCTTTTTGCTGGTGGAAGACGTAAAATGACAGTGAAGTAAGGAGGAATGGCACTAGAGAATAGAAAAGGAGAATGCATAGGATGGCGGATATGAGAGAAGAATTAGTTCAAAAGATTGAACGGGCAAGACAGCAGCTGAATCAAAATATTGACACAAAGGCAGCATATGACACAATTTATCACTACAGTGTGGAGCTTGACAAACTCTTAAATCAGTATATCGGGCTGGAGACGGAGACTGAAAGAGGGCTGGAGACGGCGCTATAAAATAAGAGTGGAAATAGAAACAAATATAGATAAGTACAGAAAACTCAGGTACATGTGTTCGGAAAAAGAACCGGTGCCTGAGTTTTCTGATTTTTTTTCGATTTAGACCTTGCCATTTTGATGGGCATGTACTAAAATAAACATAACAAGTGGTAGAAAGTGGTGAAAAGTGGAACGAAATGGATTTTCGGGACACAAAAGTGGTACACATCGGATGACGGGTGATTGATATGTTCATGGGAGAATACAATCATACAATCGATGCGAAGGGACGTTTGATCGTTCCGTCGAAGTTCAGGGAACAGCTTGGAGACGAATTTGTGGTGACAAAGGGGTTGGATGGCTGTCTTTTTGTGTACGATAACACCGAGTGGAAAAAGTTCGAAGAGAAGTTACAGGCACTCCCACTTACCAATCAGAATGCCAGAAAATTCTCCCGTTTCTTTCTGGCAGGTGCCTCGGCGTGTGAGGTGGATCGTCAGGGACGAATCCTGCTTCCTTCGGTTCTGCGGGATTTTGCAGGACTCGAGAAGGAGGTTGTTCTGGTCGGCGTCGGAAGCCGGATCGAGATCTGGAACAAGGCGACCTGGGCGGAGAAGAATGTCTATGATGACATGGAAGAGATTGCAGAAAATATGGAAGGCCTTGGCATATGATATTTAATCACAAATCAGTATTATTAAATGAGACGGTTGACAGTCTCTGTGTAAAGCCCCAGGGTATCTATGTGGATGGGACACTGGGAGGCGGCGGTCACGCGAGCGAGGTGGCGGCACGGCTGGGAGACGGCGGACGCCTGATCGGGATTGATCAGGATGCTGACGCGATTGCGGCTGCGTCAGAACGTCTGGCTCCCTTTGGAGATAAGATAACCGTTGTGCGGAGCAATTATGAGCGGATTGCACAGGTGTTAGATGAGCTGGAGATTCCGCAGGTGGATGGAATTTATCTGGATCTGGGTGTTTCTTCCTTCCAGCTTGACACAGCGGAACGGGGATTTACCTATCGCGAGGACGATGCGCCGCTGGATATGCGGATGGATCAGAGAAATGAGCAGACCGCGAAGGACATCGTCAATACCTACAGTGAAATGGAACTGTACCGGATCATCCGGGACTACGGTGAGGATCGGTTTGCGAAGAATATTGCAAAACACATCGTTCAGGCACGACAGAAAAAAGAGATTGAGACGACAGGCGAGCTGACGGAGATCATCCGGGCATCGATTCCGGCAAAGGTCCGGGCGACCGGCGGTCATCCGGCAAAGCGTACGTTTCAGGCGATCCGGATCGAGTTAAACCGGGAACTGGATGTGCTGGAAGATTCGATCGATACGATGATTGAGCGCCTGGCACCGGGCGGACGGCTTTCGATCATTACGTTCCATTCCCTGGAAGATAGAATCGTAAAGAACCGTTTCCGGACGAATGAAAATCCATGCATCTGCCCGCCGGATTTTCCGGTCTGTGTCTGTGGACGCAAAAGCCGCGGCAGGGTGATTACAAGAAAACCGATTCTTCCGACCGATCAGGAGATGGAAGAAAATCCGCGTTCCAAGAGCGCAAAGCTCCGGGTATTTGAAAAATCATAAACAAAAGCATAACTGCACCGCAGAACAGAGATCGTTTCAGGTGCGGGGGAGATAAAAGAGAGAAAAAGCGAAAGAGCAGGGAGGGAACGTTATGTCTGTCAGAAGGAGACAACATGTATCGGCCTCCACGTATGTGGACGGTAATACCGTGCGAAAAGTTCAGAGAACCGTGGAGATAAGACCAGAAAGAGATGAGAGAGAGGAGTACCGGCATAAACACGCCGTGCGCCGCAACCAGGAAAAGGCGCTTTACATGAACGGACCGTATGTGCTGGCGCTGACCATCGCTGCGCTGATCACGCTGGTTTTATGTATGAATTATCTGCATAAGCAGGCGTCGATCACGACCCGTATCAACCACATTGAGGATCTGGAGTTGAAACTGGAGAACCTGAAGTCCGAGAATGATGCACTTCAGACCCGGATTGACACGTATGTGGATCTGGATCATGTATATAAAGTGGCGACCGAAGAGCTCGGCATGGTATATGCAAATAAGGATCAGATTCTTTTATATGACAAGACGGAAAGCGAGTATGTAAGACAGTATGAGGACATCCCAAAACACTAACGGCAGACAGACCTTTCGGAAATATATGCAGGAAAAGCTGGCAATTACCGTCCTGGTAATTATGCTGGCTTTGTTTGCATTGGTGCTGGTGCTTTATAATCTGGTAAAAAGTAAGGGCGAGTCGTACAATCAGATAGTCCTGAGCCATCAGGACTATGAGAGCCGCACGATTCCCTACAAGCGCGGCAATATTATCGACCGGAACGGGACGTATCTGGCGATTAGCGAGAAAGTTTACAATCTGGTCATCGATCCGAAGCAGATTCTGGATACGGAGGAAAACTACCAGTATCTCGATGCCACGCTGGACGCGCTGGTGGAGTGCTTCGGTTACAAGCGGGACGAGCTGCAGGCGATGATCGAGGAGAAAAAAGACAGCCAGTATGTGATCTATGCGAAACAGCTTCCAGCGGAAGACAAAGAGAAGTTTGAGACTTATGAGAAGGACAAGAACAAGGAATACCGGGCGCTGCCGACGGAGGAAGGCGGCAACCAGCGTATCACGGGCGTATGGTTCGAGGAAGAATATAAGAGAACGTATCCGTACAATGAGCTGGCATGCAATGTGGTTGGTTTTGCCCTCAAGGATGGCAATGCATCCGGCGGTGTTGAACAGTATTATAATGATATCCTGAACGGTGTGAGCGGTCGTGAGTATGGTTATTTAAACGGCGATTCGAACGTCGAGCGAACGGTAAAACCGGCGCAGAACGGAAAGACGCTGGAGTTGACGATCGACGTCAACATCCAGAAGATTGTCCAGAAATATCTGGATGAGTGGCAGGCGGGCATTGGAAGTAATCTGGCGGCGGCGATCGTCATGGATCCGAACAGCGGTGAGATCCTGGCGATGGATACGACGACCCGTTACAATCTGAATGATCCGTACAATTTAAGCACCTACTATACGGATGAGGAAATCCAGGCGATGGATGAAAAGACGAAGTCCGAGGCGTGGTATAAAATGTGGAGAAACTTCTGCGTGAGCGACTCTTATGAGCCGGGTTCTCCACAGAAAGCATTTACGGTAGCCGGGGCGATCGAGGAAGGCGCGATTTCCGGAAACGAGGTCTTTGAGTGCGGCGGAAAACTGCATTTCGGAGACTGGGATATCCGGTGTGTTGCCCGAGCCGGCCACGGACCGCTGACGATCACACAGGGATTGATGAAATCCTGCAACGTCGTTATGATGCGTATTGTATCACTGGAGGGAAAAGAGAAGTTTGTCCAGTATCAGAAGATTTTCGGATTTGGCGAGAAGACGGGCATCGACCTTCCGGGCGAGGCGTCCGGTCTGATTTATCAGGCATCCAATATGGATCCGGCATCTCTGGCGACCAACGCATTTGGACAGAACTATAACTGTACGATGGTGCAGATGGCAGCTGGATATGCGTCCTTAATCAACGGCGGTTCCTATTATGAGCCGCATGTGGTAAAAGAAATTCTGAACGACGAAGGATCCGTTGTCAAATCCGTTTCCCCAAATCTGGTGCGAGAGACGGTTTCGGAATCGACCTCGAACTTCATTAACAATGCGCTTTACCAGACAGTATCAGGTGACGGCGGTACCGCGGGCGCGGCGGCAGTTGCCGGTTACGAAGTGGCTGGTAAGACAGGTACGGCGCAGAAGCAGCCGCGTGCGGAGAAGAATTATCTGGTTTCCTTTATCGGATATGCACCGGCATACAATCCGCAGGTACTCTGCTATGTGGTAGTAGATACCCCGCATCTGCCGGGCGAGCAGCAGGCACATTCGACTTTTGCCAGCGAGATTTTCAGCAAGATCATGGCGGAAGTCCTTCCATATAAGAATGTATTCCCGGCAGGCGGCGCGGCACAGGATCTCGAGACCAATCTTTCCAGCCAGGAAGAAGGCATTATAAGCGGCACAGCAACCGAGGATCCGAATGCAGCTGAAACACCGGCAGAGACGACTCCGGCTCCGGAGGGCGGCTGGGCGAACTACGACGAGGAATTTATCGATTCCGGAGACGAGTACAGCTATCCGGATACGATGGGAAATGTGCAGGATGAATCGGCGGCGGTTGGAAACGGAGAAACGTCTGGAACGGGCAGAGACACCGGAACAGCGGATAATGCCGGAGAAACGGCAGCTTCCCAGGAAGCGCAGGCAGCGGGAGATTAAGAATTGTGCCTGTCGGGAAGACTTATCTATCTTGTGTGGAAAATACGTAACTGTTCACAGGTAGGAATTTTCTGAACTGAAAAATCCGTACGATACAGTTCTGGCAGCAGATTTTGCCGATTTGGAATGTGTAGCATCGGCAAAATCCCGTTGCTGTGCACACGTGTGTGAACAGTAACGAAAATACAGAATAAAGAAACGGTTCTTATGATATACTGTAGCAATGAGATCAGACAGGAAGCAGTATGAATCGGAACCGGACGCATCACAGAGGAAGAACTGTCTTTTTGTGCGCCGCCATCTGCCTGTGCATGGCAGGATTGGCGGGGAGACTGTTCTTCCTCATGCTGTATAAAGCGGATTATTACAGCCAGATGGCGGAGGAGCTGCATCAGCGGGAGCGCAGTATCAAAGCGCCGCGCGGGCGGATCCTTGACCGGAACGGAACGGTGATTGCTGATAACCGGACTGTGTGTACTATCTCAGTGATTCATAATCAGGTAAAAGATCCGGAGACAGTTATCCGGGTTTTAAGTGAAGAACTGGGACTTCCGGAGGCGGAGGTGCGGAAAAAGACGGAAAAGCGATCTTCCAGGGAGGTGATCCAGTCCAATGTAGAGAAAACGCGGGGCGATGCGATCCGGGCAATGCGCCTGGAGGGGGTCAAGGTGGATGAGGACTATAAACGATATTATCCATATGGACGTCTGGCATCGAAAGTGCTGGGATTCACCGGGGGAGATAATCAGGGGATCATCGGTCTGGAAGTACAGTATGAGAAGTATTTAAAGGGCACGGATGGCAAGATCCTGACGCTCACGGACGCGGCGGGGATCGAGCTGGAAAATGAGGCGGAGGATCGCATCGAGCCGGAGGCAGGGCGAGATCTGCAGGCGAGTCTGGATGTCAATATCCAGATGTACGCGGAACAGGCGGCGTACCAGACGATGCAGAAAAAGAATGCGAACCGCGTCTCGATCATCGTGATGAACCCGAAGAACGGGGAAATCTATGCAATGGTAAATGCACCGGAGTTTTCATTGAATGAGCCGTTTGAGCTGGTGACAGATAAAAAAAACGAAGATTCAGAAACAGAAGAAGACATATCCTGGAAGAATGAAGTGCAGTCACACGCAGCATCAGCGCAAAATAAACAAGCTCTCCTCAATCAGATGTGGCGCAATCCCTGTTTAAATGATACATACGAACCGGGATCTACATTCAAAATTGTGACTGCCGCTGCGGGACTGGAGGCGGGCGTGGTCAACCTGACTGACCAGTTTTCCTGCCCGGGATTTCGGATCGTGGAAGATCGGAAGATTCGGTGTCACAAGGTGGGCGGACACGGCGGGGAGACGTTTTTACAGGGAATGATGAATTCCTGCAATCCTGTTCTGATCGATGTCGGGCAGCGGCTGGGACCGGAGCGGTACTATCAGTATTTTAAGCAGTTTGGTCTGCTGGGAAAGACTGGGATTGATCTGCCGGGTGAGGCGGGGACGATCATGCACCAGCCGGATCAGATCGGACCGGTGGAGCTGGCGACCGTCTCTTTTGGGCAGTCGTTTCAGATCACGCCGATCCAGCTCATTACAACGGCGTCCTCCCTGATCAACGGAGGCACGCGCATCACACCGCACATCGGTATCCGCGCCGTGCGGGCAGATGGTCAGGCAGTCCACGTGTTTGCCTATCCAAAAGGGGAGAGAATCTTATCGGAGCAGACGAGTGAGACGCTGCGTTATATTCTGGAACAGGTGGTGGCGGAGGGGAGTGGAAAAAACGCCCGGATCGAGGGCTACCGGATCGGCGGAAAGACGGCAACCTCGGAGAAACTTCCAAGGAGCCGGAAAAAATATATTTCCTCATTTTTAGGGTTTGCACCGGCGGACGATCCGCAGGTGATCGCGCTCATCACCATCGATGAACCGGAAGGAATCTACTATGGCGGGACGATTGCCGCCCCGGTGATCCGCGATCTGTTTGAGGTCATTTTGCCGTATCTGGGGGTGGAGAAAAGAGGTTGATTATTCCCCTAAAAAGACGTATACTATTGAAGTGTATAATTTGAGGAACTATCTCTGTATACATAGGAAGATAAGTTAGAGGTGTGACATGGTAAATGAAACAATACTGGCGGTTATCATCGCATTTGTGGTCAGCGCAGTGCTGTGCCCGATCGTGATACCGTTTCTCCACAGGTTGAAATTTGGACAGCAGGTGCGCGATGACGGGCCGCAGACGCATCTGAAAAAGCAGGGAACCCCGACGATGGGCGGTCTGGTAATTCTTTCCAGCATCATCATTACGTCTCTGCTCTATATCCGGGATTATCCGAAGATCATTCCGGTGCTGTTTATGACTGTTGGATTCGGCGTGGTTGGATTTCTGGACGATTACATCAAGATCGTGATGAAACGTTCGGAGGGCTTAAATCCGATCCAGAAGCTGATCGGACAGTTTGTGATCACAGGTATTTTTGCCTATTATATTGTAACCTCACTGGACATCGGAACAGGGATGCTGATTCCATTTACCGGCAAGTATTTACAGCTTCCGGTCTGGCTGTTTGTACCGGCACTGTTCTTCATCATTCTGGGAACTGACAATGGCGTGAACTTCACAGATGGTCTGGACGGCCTGTGCACCAGTGTGACGATTCTGGTAGCAACGTTCTTTACGATCGTGGCGATCGGGGAGAACAGCGGCATTAGCCCGATTACCGGCGCAGTAGTTGGAAGTCTTCTGGGCTTTCTTCTGTTCAATGTCTATCCGGCGCGTGTGTTTATGGGCGATACCGGTTCACTGGCACTCGGCGGTTTTGTCGCTTCCAGTGCCTTTATGATGCAGATGCCGATCTTTATCGCGATCGTGGGTCTGATTTATCTGGTGGAAGTATTATCTGTTATTATTCAGGTAACCTATTTTAAGAAGACGGGCGGAAAGCGCTTTTTCAAGATGGCGCCGATCCATCATCATTTCGAGCTCTGCGGATGGTCTGAGACCAGGGTCGTAGGCGTATTTTCGATTATTACGGCAATCCTTTGCCTTATAGCATACTTAGGATTATAGGAGGAAGATTATGAGTCAGAAAGTATTAGTAGCAGGAACAGGTATTAGCGGTATTGCAGCTGCAAAGCTCCTTCTCTCAAAAGGCGGAGAGGTAGTGCTTTACGATGGCAATGAAAAACTGGATCCAGAGGAGCTGAAAAAGAAATTTGACGAAGGCGCGACGATCACGTTCGTCCTCGGAGAGCTGAAAAAGACGGATTTGTTAGGCGTGGAGCTGGCAATTTTAAGCCCGGGCATCCCGACCGATGCACCGTTTGTAGAGATGATTCGTGAAACCGGTATTCCGATCTGGGGCGAGATGCAGCTTGCATATCACTGTGCCAAAGGACGTATGGCAGCCATTACCGGCACGAACGGAAAGACAACGACGACTTCCCTGACCGGCGAGATCATGAAGTCATTCTATGACAGCGTATTTGTAGTTGGAAATATCGGTGAGCCGTTTGCATTCCATGCATTGGAGACAACGGATGAGACCGTAACTGTTGCAGAGGTATCGAGCTTCATGCTGGAGACCATGACCGATTTCCACCCGAATGTAAGCGCTATTTTAAATATTACCCCGGATCATCTGGATCGTCATAAGACGATGGAATGCTACATCGAGACGAAAGAGAGCATTACCAAGAACCAGAAAGAGGGCGATGTCTGCGTCCTGAACTATGAGGATCCGGTACTGCGTGAATTTGGTGAGACTTTAAAAGACATCAAGGTGGTATATTTTTCCAGTCTGCGTACCCTGAAACAAGGTTTCTACCTGAAAGAGGATGAGATTGTATACAACGACGGCGAGAAAGAGACCGTGATTGTCAATATCCACGATCTGAAGCTACTTGGCCGTCATAACCATGAAAATGTTATGGCAGCGGTTGCTATCAGTATGAACATGGGCGTTCCGCTGGAGAAGATCCAGAAGGTGATCAAGGAATTCAAGGCAGTTGAACACCGCATTGAGTTCGTAACCGAGCGTTTTGGTGTCAAATACTACAACGATTCCAAGGGAACCAACCCGGATGCAGCGATGCAGGCGATCAAGGCGATGCCGGGACCGACCTTATTAATCGCAGGCGGATATGATAAGCATTCCGAGTTTGACGAGTGGATCGAGAGCTTTGGCGGAAAGGTACGCTATCTGGTGCTGATCGGCCAGACCCGCGACAAGATTGCCGAGTGTGCAAAACGCCACGGCTTCAATGATATCATGTACGCGGAAGATCTGCAGGAGGCTGTACAGGTATGTGCATCCTACGCAAATCCGGGCGATAACGTCCTGCTTTCACCGGCATGTGCAAGCTGGGGGCAGTTCAAGAACTTTGAAGAGCGCGGACGCAAATTCAAAGAGTTTGTGAGAAATTTGTAATACCAAGGTTCAAAGGTCGGAAATCCGACGCAAGATTGCTTGCAGGAGGAATTGTGACTTTTGAGAATTGCGGAGTGCAAAGCACGCAGCAATTCGGTATTGGAAGAATAAAGGTTACTGGGCACGTATGCGTGAACAGTAACGAATAAAGGCTTAATGTATTTAAGGGGGCTGTCGCAGCCGGCATTTGTCTGCGGCAGCCCTGATTTGAAGGAAAAACTGCCGTTTACAGGCAGAATTTCGAAACTGTAACAACAAAAAGCAGGGGAGTGGAAGTATGCCGGAACCGGGAAAAATTAAAAAGAAAAAACCACATCGGTTTTATGATTACAGTCTGCTGTTTACCATCATTTTCCTGACGGTATTCGGACTGATCATGATTTACAGCGCGAGCTCCTATAAGGCGCAGCTTGATTACGGCAATCCGGGATATTTTATGCTTCGTCAGGCGGGCATCGCGGGTGTCAGCTTTGTTGCGATGTATATCGTCTCCAAGATAGATTATCACTGGTTTGCGCGGTTTGCGATGCTGGGATATATCGTTTCATATGTGACGCTGCTTCTGACGCGTTTTACACCTCTGGGCGTGGCATCGCATGGTAAGAAGCGCTGGCTGCGCCTGGGACCGCTCCAGTTCCAGCCGACCGAGATTGTCAAGATTTCCCTGATTCTGCTTCTGGCGGTTCTGATTGCCAATCTGGGCGTGCGGATCAACCAGCTGCGGGCAGTCGGATTTATCGTGGCGCTGTCGGCGCCGCTGGCACTTTTAGTTACGGCGAACAACTTAAGTTCTGGTATCATCATCTGCGGCATCGTGTTTGTGATGCTGTTTGTGGCGTGCAAGATCAAATGGCCGTTTTTTCTCTGCATCGGAGGCGGCGTTGGACTTCTGGCGGTCGCCCCCTATATAGGGCATTTGCTGGTAAAGCTCCATATCCTGAAGGATTATCAGCTGGGACGAATCAATGTCTGGGTCAACCCGGTGCAGTATGCACGTTCCGGCGGTTATCAGGTGCTCCAGGGTCTGTACGCGATCGGTTCCGGCGGTCTGTTTGGAAAGGGACTGGGCGAGAGTCTCCAGAAGCTCGGTTTCGTGCCGGAGGCGCAGAATGATATGATTTTTTCGATTATCTGTGAGGAATTAGGTCTGTTTGGCGCGATTTCGGTCATTCTGATTTTCATGTTTATGATTTACCGCTTCATGGTAATTGCTGGAAATGCACCGGATCTGATGGGTGCGATGATCGTGATCGGCGTGATGGCACACATCGCGATTCAGGTTATCTTAAATATCGCGGTTGTTACGAATACGATCCCGAACACGGGTGTTACGCTGCCGTTTATCAGTTACGGAGGTACGTCCGTCATGTTCCTGATGCTGGAGATGGGGATGGTGTTAAGCGTCTCGAACCAGATTAAGCTGGAGCAGTAGGAATATTTGGCGGAGTTACATATTTACTTCGGGAAATATAGAAAATGAGAACCATTTTCTCTCGTTGGCATATAATAATACATAGATGCCGGTGGGAGGGGATTGTTTGGCTTTCATCGAGATTCACGGACCGTGCCGGATTCAGGGCGGACTCACGGTGCAGGGGTCGAAAAATGCAGTTTTGCCGATGATGGCGGCGTCAGTGTTAAACCGCGGAATTACCGTGCTTGAAAATGTCCCCAGAATACAGGATGTGTTCTGTATGATGGGGATTCTTGATTCTCTGGGATGCCGGTGTGCGTTGCACGGAAACCGTCTGGAAATCGATACTTCGAAGATGAATGGCTGGCGGATCGAGCAGAAAGCGATGGGGAAAATGCGCTCGTCCATTATGCTTTTGGGAGCGCTCCTGGGACGCTTTTGCGAGGCGGGTGTCTACAGCCCCGGCGGATGTATGATCGGAAAACGTCCAATCGACTGGCATTTGCGGGCACTCCGTGCGCTGGGCGCGGAAATACAGGAACCGGAGTCGGACGGCTTCCTGCATGCACAGACAACGGGACTTCGCGGGGCAGAGATTATTTTTCCGTTCCCGAGTGTCGGCGCGGTGGAAAATGCCCTGTTTGCCGCTGTGGCAGCGGTGGGGCGGACGGTTCTGCGGGGATGCGCGCGGGAACCGGAGATTGGACAGCTGTGCCATTTCCTAAATGGTATGGGGGCATCGATCCGGGGGATCGGGACGGATGCGCTGATCATAGAAGGCGGATTGCCGCTTCATGACAGCCGGTTTGTGATCGGCGGCGACCGGATCGTAGCCGGGACCTATCTTCTTGCCGCTACGTCCTGCAGCGGTGAGGTGATCGTGGACGGCGTGCAGACACAGGAGCTGCGTGCATTGACCGGGGTGCTGGAGCATATGGGCGTTTCGCTTTATCAGGAACCGGAACTTATATATGTACACAGCGGACAGCGCCTGCGGGCGGTATCGGTGAAAACCGGACCGTATCCGGCGTTTCCGACCGATCTGCAGCCGTTTTTGATGGCGGCGCTGTCACGGGCAGATGGAACCAGTATGCTGCGGGAGACGGTATTTGAAAACCGGTTTGGCACAGCGGCGGAGCTTCAAAAAATGGGGGCGAACATCGAATGTAGCGGGAACATTGCCCGGATTGACGGAGTGGAAACCTTGCGGGGAGCTTTGGTGCGTGCCCGCGATCTGCGGGGCGGCGCAGCCCTGACGGTGGCAGCCCTGGGGGCGGACGGATGGACCAGAGTATCAGAATGTGAACATATTGAGCGGGGATATGAAGATATTTGCCGGGACTTGCGGGCATTAGGAGCAGAGATCCGGCGCCGGGAGGATGATGGAGATAGAGAAGATACAGATTGAAAAAAAGACAGAGGAAAAGGTATGGCGCCGCCGTGGAAAAAAACATATCTGGATCACGGCGGCAGCACTTCTTGTGGCAGCCGCGTTTTTTGTCGGTCTGTCGCTGCTTCAGATTAATACAATCCATGTCAGTGGAAACCGGCAATATACGGCAGAGCAGATAGAGGCGTCTATTTTCGATTCGCGGCTGAGCCGGAATCCGGTGTTCTGCTATATGCAGTACCGCTTCCGGCCGCACAAGTCAATTCCGTTCGTGCAGGATTACAAGCTGGTGTTCCGCAGCCCGTCGGACGTGGAGGTGATCGTCTACGAGAAGAGTGTGGTTGGTTACGTTTCCTACATGAACAGCCGGATGTATTTTGACAAGGACGGCATCATTGTGGAGAGCACAAGCGAGACATTGCCGGGTGTGCCGAAGATTGCCGGACTTTCCTTTGGACATATCGTGCTGCATCAGCCGCTGCCGGTCGAGGATATCAGCGTTTTCAACGAGATTCTGAACCTGACGCAGGTACTGTCGGTCAACGAGGTTGCGGTGGACGAGATCCGTTTTAATAAGGAAAAGGAAGCGACGCTTCAAATCAGGAGCTTGAAGGTTGAGCTGGGAAGCAACAGTGAGATGAACGGGAAACTTTCGGAGCTGACGGATATTCTGCGGGATTATCCGGATCTGTCCGGAACCCTCTATCTGGATAGCTACGATGAATCGAATGCAAATCCGATGTACCGGTTTGATAAAAACTAGGAAGAATCGGCATAATCCGTTACTGGCACGTATGTGTGAACAGTAACATTGTGACTGGTTTATTGAAAATTTATAAAAGAAACGATTGATTTTTTGCTGAAAATCAAATATAGTATTAGGTAGGCTAGATTTAAAAGACCCTAATTTTAGTATAAAGATGATAAAACCGGAACAGATGGGAAAATGAAGGAGGAAGTATCTTGTTAGAGATAAAGATAAATGAAGCAGAGAACTCTGCCAGAATTATAGTAGTAGGTGTCGGCGGAGCCGGTAACAACGCTGTCAACCGTATGATCGATGAAGATATTGCCGGTGTAGAATTTATCGGTATCAATACAGATAAGCAGGCACTGCAGTTCTGCAAGGCGTCCACAGCTATGCAGATTGGTGAGAAGCTGACCAAGGGACTTGGTGCAGGCGCAAAGCCGGAGATCGGTGAGAAAGCAGCTGAGGAAAGCCAGGAAGAGCTGGCACAGGCTCTCAAGGGTGCAGATATGGTATTCGTTACCGCAGGTATGGGCGGCGGTACCGGTACAGGTGCAGCTCCGGTTATTGCACGTATCGCAAAAGATATGGGCATCCTGACGGTCGGCGTTGTCACAAAGCCGTTCCGTTTCGAGGCAAAGACCCGTATGAGCAACGCGCTCAATGGTATCGAGAAACTGAAAGCAGCTGTCGATACTCTGATCGTTATCCCGAATGATAAACTTCTTGAGATCGTAGACCGCCGTACCACGATGCCGGATGCACTGAAGAAAGCAGATGAGGTTCTTCAGCAGGCAGTACAGGGTATTACCGACCTGATCAATGTTCCGGGTCTTATCAATCTTGACTTTGCAGATGTTCAGACCGTTATGGTGGACAAGGGTATCGCTCATATCGGTATCGGTCATGCGAAGGGTGATGACAAAGCACTTGAGGCTGTTAAGCAGGCTGTATCCAGCCCGCTGCTTGAGACAACCATCGAGGGTGCAAGCCACGTTATCATCAATATTTCCGGCGATATCAGCCTGATCGAGGCAAATGACGCAGCCAGCTATGTACAGGAGCTTGCAGGCGACGATGCCAATATCATCTTCGGTGCGATGTACGATGAGAATGCACAGGATGAGGCGACGATCACTGTTATTGCGACTGGACTGGATTCCCACGGTGTGAACACACCGGTCGCAAAAGCGATGACTGAGTTCAAGACTCCGTTCAAGGCAAAGACGACTGGCAATACATACGCTCAGCCGGCAGCACAGACTGCAGCGGCAGCGCAGCCGACCTACAAGGCACCGACCTTCCGTGCACCATCTGCAGCAGCACCGGCACAGCCAGTCGCTCCGAAGGAAGCACCGCAGTCGGCACCGGCACAGCCGTTCCGCCCGATGCGCCAGGAAACACAGATCAATATTCCGGATTTTCTGAGAAATAAGAAATAATATAAGAGTGAGAGATGAACTGCTCTTGCTTTAGCAAAAATACAAAATATATACAGAAGCAGTTGTTTTTGGAAGAGACACGCATTAGAAGTGAAAATTTCTGATGCGTGTTTTTTTGTGTAATAGGAAATTCCTTGGAATCCCCTATTACACAAAAAGGCACATTCTTTTTTATCGTCGATTCAGACCTTCGACTTATGTCGAATCTATTCAAATTTTACGTTTTTCCCCCGATTTTTGGCGATCAAAACAGGCGTTTTGCGCCCTCGGTTTGACAAATTTTGCGGAACTTTTTTCTTATAATATCCCGTGTCGGACAGAAAGGTGGGAAGAGACAGTGACCTATCGTGTGTATGCGGATGTCATCCTGCTGCAAAATCTGGCAGCGGATTTCCTGCTTCTGTCGGTGGTGAAGAATTGCCTGCGTCTGTCGGAACGCCGGTATGGGCGGTTGGCAGGGAGCCTTCTGGGAGCCGTGTATGCGTTAGGAATGGTGTTAGCTCCGGTTCCGCTGGGATATGCCGGGCGGATGCTCCTAAGCGCCATGATGAGCGTGCTGATGGCATGGACGGCATTTTCCATCCGTAGGAAGTCGGAGGCGGCAGAAGCCGCGATCGGGCTTTACATAGCATCTATGCTAGCGGCTGGCTGCATGGAACTGGTTCAGCCGCTTGGAATACGGGTGAATCTTCTGTTCTGGCTGTTTACCGCGGGGGGCAGTTTTCTGATTCCATCTGCGGTGTGGCGGTTTGGTATGCAGCGGTGTATGAAGCTGGAACACCAGTACGCGGTAACGCTTTTTAACAAAGGCAGGGAGCGGCATGTGCAGGCGATTCTCGACACAGGCAACCATCTGACGATGCCGCTTTCGGGGCGTCCGGTGCAGGTGCTGGATGCGTGTGCGGCAGAGAGATTTTTTTCCTGGGAGGACGGTGTCCAATACATCCCATTTCGGAGTGTCGGAAAGGGCGGCGGCGTGATTCCGGCATATCAGGCGGAGCGGATGGAAGTGTCCGGTCAGGGCGGTATGCGGGTGATTGAGAAGCCGTGGATTGCCATTTCACAGGAGGCGCTGTCACAGAAGGGCGAGTATCAGATGCTGCTCAATGAAAAATATTGGTTGTGAAGAAAAACAGCCGTTATGGTCTGAACCATAGCGAACAACATAAGGGGGAAAGCGTATGTTTATAAAAGTTTCAGTTCCAGGTCAGTTTCGTTTAAAAATGATGCCGTCGTTCCGGTCATTTCTGATGCACCGGGACGGAGAAGTTCATTATATCGGGGGAACCGATATCCTTCCGGCACCGTTTGACAGTGTGCGGGAGGCGGAGGTTTTAAGAAAATTTGGAACCAGTGAGGATAAAGAGGCGCGTTCGGCGCTGATCGAACACAACCTGCGCCTGGTGGTCTACATAGCAAGAAAGTTTGACAACACCAGCGTGGGCGTGGAAGATCTGATTTCGATCGGGACGATCGGTCTCATCAAGGCGATCAACACGTTTGACGTGGATAAAAATATTAAGCTGGCGACCTATGCATCCCGTTGTATTGAAAATGAGATTCTGATGTATCTCCGGAGAAATAATAAGACGAAGCTCGAGGTTTCGATCGATGAGCCGTTGAATGTGGACTGGGATGGAAATGAATTGCTTCTGTCGGATATTTTGGGAACGGATGAGGATATTATTTACCGGGATCTGGAGGATGAGACAGAGCGGAAACTGTTGAATGCGGCGATCGACCGCCTGAATCCGCGGGAACAGAAAATCGTGAAGCTGCGCTTTGGTCTGGGGAGAGAGCAGGAAGATGAAATGACCCAGAAGGAGGTTGCCGACCTTCTGGGTATCTCGCAGTCATACATATCGAGGCTGGAAAAGAAGATTATGAAACGCCTCAAGAAAGAAATTTCGCAGCAATGCGGTCTATACACCAGCCGATAAGTGCTGGAAGAAACAGACCGATCAGGATGTAAAACGGACCCATTTCATAGCGGAAGGAGACCGGGAAGTTGGAAAGCGTTTCCGGTATTTCCTTCAAAATGAAGCGGGCATAGGCAAAATCGATCAGCTTGAACAGCGTGAAATGAATCGCCATAATGTCAAAGGAATGGCGTCCTAAAAAGGCAAGGACCTTTGCCAGCGGTCTAATGCGCTCGGACAGGTCGGAGAGCGAAAGGACGAAGTAAATTCCAATGATGGAGATTGGATAAAATAAGACGCCCGGAATGTGCATGCTTGCCAGATCGATGAAAATGTGAAGCTTTGTGTTCGTCAGGTGCAGAAGCAGGGCGCTTATCAGGCAGCCGTACCAGACCGTATAGTGGCGGAAATTGGAGAAAAACTGCTGCATCAGCCAGGCGATGAGATAGACCGGAACAACGAGCAGCGCCGCCTGCAGATTGTAAGGGAGCGGGTAGCTTCTCATATTTAAGAAGACACCGGCAAGGCCAATCAGGATACATGCAAATGCACATACAGGAAGCTTGACATTATCTTTCCGGGTGAAGCGGGCAGCTGCGCGTCCAAACCAGACGCATCCGGCAAAGAGTCCGGAGGACACCAGCCAGACCGGCAGAAACCAGAGGGCACCCTGAACCTGTTCCGGGGAGTCGAAGGAAAGACTGCTCATCCATGCCGTAAGCATTCTGGTGTGGTTGTAAAGTTCCTGGCCTGCATAGAGCCTGTGCGTCACAAAAAAGTTGTGAAGCAGGACAAAAAACAGCGTGTAGAACATATACCTGGGCCATGCACCGGCGAGACGGGAGCCGAAGTAGAGAAACGGCGTATCCCCGTATTTCGTTTCATTATAAAAATAGCCTGTGATAAAGAAGAACAGCGCCAGGTGAAACAGATAGACGAACGCACCGGCGAAATATCCGGTATGCCCCAGCACGATCGCAATAATGCCCCATCCCTTTACGATATCCCAGTAGAGGGAACGGGCTTTTTTTTGTGTGTTCATGAATGGATCTCCTTGTGGTTGAATTTTATCTCAGTCGAGAAGACTCCCACCTCTTCAGGTGGTAAGT
>UMIC01033593.1_pt1 | contig 70010 bp, 49 predicted proteins | sample 1965681 | NCBI WGS metagenome assembly UMIC01 (sample SAMEA4836114, study PRJEB28245) | human gut metagenome | biome: gut microbiome; material: fecal sample | place: Denmark | collected 2008
TATTGGATGATACCAATTAGCTCACAAGCTGAGAAATACAAGGAAATCGTTGAAAAGAAAAAGAAACGATATGGTAAATGCAATACGATAGTGATTGGATTATTTGCAGGAAAAGAAAATGCTTTTTTGATACAGAATACATTTCCTGTTATTGAAAAATATTTTGACCATGTTCATACGATTCAGGAACAGCCTGTAACGATACATAAAAAGTTGGATAAGGTACTTGTTGAAAATCTGAATGAAGTACTGGCTATGTATAATCGTGGAATAAAATTGACTTTTACGGGTATTAAAGCGATTAGGAATATTATGGAAGAAGAACTTGGAAAATAGAGAGGACACCATTGCTTATGCAAATGTAAGTAATGGTGTCCTTTTGTATGAGCAATGTTTATAAACCCACTGTAATTCCAACAAGAAAGGATTCCTCACCGGGAACGAGATCAAGATCACCGCCATGGCTTTCAATGATTTTTCGGACAGAGGAAAGCCCGATTCCATGATCAGCAGATGTACCCTTTCGGGAGAGGAATGTTTTTCCCTCTTGCAAGGCCAGACCGTCGTAAGTGTTTTCAATCTTCAAAAAGTACATATTACCTCTGGTTTCGCCTGCAATGAAAACGCGGCGCACCCCTTGCTTTTGGCGGCTGCACGCCTCAACGGCATTGTCCAAAAGATTGCCCAGCACCGTACACAGTTCCACATCGGTAAGCGGCATCTGATCGGGAAGATCGAGCCGCACCTGAAATTCTGTCCCTTGTGTCTGCGCCATGCCGTAGTAGTATTCAATCAGTGCATTTACGACGGGATTTTTGCAGAACTGGGCAGGGGAGTGACCCGATGTTGCCGCAACCTGTTCCTCTACCTGTAACAGGAAGGAGCAGATCTCCGTCTGCCCACGTTCAGAGGCCATGCGGTCTATGGTGCGCAGATGGTGTTTGATGTCGTGGATCAGCCTTCTGTTTTCTGCCGCTGCCTCAGAAACCTGACGGCTGTATTCGGTCTGCATAGAAAGCTGACGGATGACCTGCTTGCGTTCTTCCTGGAAAATCAGGCTGTTTCCATATCCTTCTATTACATCGCGCCAGAGGGAATAACCGATGGCTGCTGCTATGAAAAAGCTGCCCCATTCCAAAAACCAACCGCCGATAACCGGCTCATAAACCGGCAGAAGGCGATCCCATATAAAGGCGCAGGTTGCGGCTGCCGCAGCATAGAAGATCGGCCTGCTCCGTTTTTCTCCTCTGTGAATGGCAAGCACAGCGATGATAAGCAGATAGAGCGCAGATGCCGCCTTATAACAAAAGACCGATGCAGAGAAGAAACGAATCGCTCCAAGGGAGAGATGGGAAGCCATCATGCCATACACAAACGCATATACTAGGAAGGCAGCGCCCACCCCATTACTGATGGCCGCAGGCAGGAAGCCCGGCCTGCATATCCGGTTTTGCAGAACTACGATCAGCCAGGTAACCAGATAGATACAGAACAGTTCAATCGTGTACCAGGGGAATACGGGAACCGCAGCCAGCATATGAAGCACCGGATAGGATGACAGGCCGCACATGGCAAGGCAGATCAGTCCGAACAGGAATGTATTTTTCTGTTTCATCCGGCGGCTGAAATAAAAGGACAGCAGCGCACAGACAAAGGTAACTGTACAGCTGAACAGGCAGAATGCAAACCGGATTCCTCTGGTTGTATTGACCGCCAGCATCGTTCCGAAAGCAGGCGGATAGACAATTCCTCCGTAAAAGTGGTCATAGTTGCTGACCGCTATGGTGAGTGTGACCGGTTTTCCGCCATGAAAAGTGACCATGCGGTTTTGAACCAATGGTGTCCCCTGTGCCGGTTCCCCCATTTGCAGGATCAGGTCATGATCCAGATAAAGGTTGTAAGCAGAAAACACTTCCGGGATTTCCAGCGCATATGTTTCCTTCCGTTCCGGCAGAAAGAATGTCATCTGATAAGTCCCGCAGCCATAGGGAGAAGAGTTTGCAGGGCTGGAGAAATTGGTCTGCTCTCCGATGGAAAGGTAGCGCATATAATGGCTTTCATCCCGTATTTCTTCCGGGGTCAAAAGCGCGTCAGGATAAAATGCCCAGCCGGATACCAGAAAGCGCACCGGTGACTTTTGAAGTTCTTCCTCAGAAAGCGCCAGAATCCCATTTGCCGCCTGGATTGTGTTCTGGCTATATTTATTATTGAACTGATACAGGCCAAGAAAAAACAGGGATGAGCACAGGCAGACCATACATAAGGCAGCATATTTTTTTACTGCAGAAGATACCATCTTATTTTCGCCTCCTCCTTAGGAAAAACACACCGGCAGACAGAAGAAGCAGACAGGCCGGAATCAAAAAGAATATGGGCGACCAGCTGTGCTCTGTGTCGGCAGCATGTGCCAGGGAAGCGGTATCTTCCTTTCTCACAATGGTGTAAGTCCCTGTATGGCTGATCTGAAAGGAAGCGGCTTTCGCCGTATCGTCATAACCGGTCATGGGAACTTCCACGCCGCTTTCATCACAGAGGAACAATGTGCCGGCTGCCGGGTCATTTGGATAGGGCAGCATGACAGAAACATCCGGCAGGGAGTTGAGTGCAGTTCCATTGATGGAAAACGAAAAAGAAAAACCGCCATCCGTATCCTTTTGGATGATGACTTCAATCTGATCTTCGTTTTGGATACCCTCCGGCAAGGCGTCTTTGGGTATGCTGATAGTGATTCCCTGTTTGGAAAAGATGGCTCTTTGCTCCCCTGTTTGCAGCATCATCAAAAAGCGTGTGCCGGAAATCCGGTCAGTGGTTTCATCGAAGAACTCTGAAAAATCAGGGCTTTTGGAATCCGCATCTTCCTCTGTATCACCGTTTGCCTGTTCCGATGGGAAATCGTCTTTATCTATATCTATAGAATCATCCTTTCCCTCCCAGGATGGCTCGGAAGACTTGTGGGATGGTTCACGATCCGCAGGATCATTTTCTTCACTGACAGGTGGTGTTTTTTCAGAATCGTTGGAATCCACTCTGCCGCCATTTGTTGCAGGCGGTTTTGGAGGCTTTGTGGAGGGCCTGTCTGCGAAACCGTCATCCTGATCGTCGGTATCTTCAGGAGGCGGCTGAATGATGGTGTCAAGTGGATTTCCACCTGCATCCCCTCCATCCCGGTCGCCATCGTGATACCCTTCAAGGACAATTTCATCTGCGTAGGTAAAGGACAGGATGCCGGTTCGCCTGCCGTCATAATCGACCTGAAGGCGGTAACTGCTGCCCGGCGTCAGCAGACGGGTGGCAATCGAGAGCATTTCCTGACCCACATAAACGCCACTTTCCAGGCGGTTCCATGAACCGTTGTTTTCGGACAGCCATACGCTGATCTCATCCAGTTCCCCCGGCGGTGTGACCCAGGGAAAATGAAGGTTTCCTCTGGCGGACAGAAAGCAGTTAATGTCCGGTCTGCCTGGAGCCTGTACAGAAACAGGAATTGAGATTTCAGGGAAAGCAATTCCCTCTGCAAACGCAGTATTTGCTGGTGCGGTCAGCTTTCCAATGGCATGGTACAGTCCCACAGTGTTCAAATCAATACCGGAAAAATCCCATTCCACCACAGCGGCGTAGCGGGTTCCATTGTCCGCATAGCATTCTAGATAGTAAGGGGAAAAGGCAAACAAATTTTCCAGCGTTTCGGTTTCGCTGCCCTCTTGAACCGCAAACGCGTCCGTATAAGGATACCATTGCTCTATGGAGGTGATGACAGCAGGCGGCATTTCTTTCACCCGGACGGAAATCTGAAGCTCCTGCAAGACAGCTTCACCAAAGGCATACCCCTCCGGCAGTTCAATCCGGCCTGCTGCGGTATATTTGCCTGGAGTGGTCTGGTCAATGGCCGAAAAATCCCATGCGACAGAAAATGTTTCCTGCCAGATTTCTTCACCTGCTGTTACAGTGGCGCAGACGGTTTGATACCGAAGGGCCAGCTGATAAATTTCCTCCAGGTCATCATCAGACGGTGTGGTTCTAAGGGGCAGGGTGAAATCTGGCAGGGAGAGCAGTTCGTCTTCCTTTTGTATTTCTGTGACAAGGACGAGGGATACTTTTTCCGATGCTTCCGGGGTTTTGCTCTCCAGTGCCCCCGGAGCCTCGCTTTCTAAATCCGGCGGATTCTCCCTTCTTTCATCGGCATTGGCTGGGGTTGCAGTTCCAGCGGCAAATGCTGGGATACTGCAGGTGAAGCAGAGGAGACAGGCCAGACAGCCCTCCAGAATACGCCTGTGCATTTGCTTCATTCTCATACAATACCCCCCATTCCAGAGAAAACATATTGACGGTAGGATTCCCGCAGCTGTTTTCCATTGCGGAGGGCAATCGGAAGTTCCTCCCCGTTTATCAAACGGAAGGTCTGACTGTCAACCTGGCTGATGTAATCCATGTTGATTAAAATGCCCCGGTAGCAGGGCAAAAAACGCTTGTCCTTCTGCAATGCGGCAGTAACCTCCTGAAAGCCTCCGCTTACCGGTATCACGCGTTCCGCCGTATGAATCCGTGTCATACGGTTTTGATAATCTATGTATAGAATCTTCTCTGTGGGAAGTTCCAGCTTTTGACGGTCAGCCATAACCGAAAGTGTCATCACTTCATAGGGCGGTTTTAGCTGGCACAGCTCCATCGCTTCTTCAAAATCTGCCTGATGGAGCGAAAGCGGCTTCAGCAGATAATAGCTGGCGGACAGGCTGTACCCCATCCGGGCATAATCTTCTGTAATGGTCAGAAAAACAATCTTACAAAGCCTGTTTTTCTGGCGCAGCCTTCTGGCGGTCTCTATTCCATCCATGTTCTCCATATAGATGTCCATAAAGACAAGCTGAAAATTGACCTGGGCGGCAGCTTTCAGAAAATTCTCTCCGTCCTCAAATTCTGTCAGCGTATAGTCCAGCTGATGCTTTTTCATATAATTTTCCAGACAGGCAGACAGTTCGGCTCTGTCATCTGCTCTGTCATCCACAATCGCAATCTGCATCGTGCCATCTCCTTTGCACAATAATCCAATATTAGTATAACATAAAACCGCAGGAAAAACTTGCGTCTTAAACAGAAAACCTGCGTCTTAAACAAAGTCGGTTGCATTTCCCTTGACAAGATGCTACTCTAATTATACTACCAGACTTTCCGATGAGAAGGTCTGGTTTTTTTATGTCATAGGAACGTCCTATGACATAAAAACGCTCCGCGGGATGCGCACTCGCGCGAAGAAGAAACATGTCGCAAGCGATCGCGCTCGGCGCGAGAATGTGCCAAGGCACATTCTTTCTTGTTTTTCTTTTCAGGAAAGGAGGCTCAGCATGAAAATCGCACTTTGTACGGAATTAAGGAATGCAGAATGGTTTGAGAGCAGGCTGCGCTCCCTTTTTGCTGGGGACGGACAGCTTGTCATCGACGAGCTATGGAATGAGAAACAGCTATCTCAGGCACTGCGGCGGAGCCGCTACCATGCGGTTGTCATCGCCATGACCGGGGCAAGGGGATTGGAGGCTGCCATTCAGGCAAAGCAGCTGGCACCGGAAACACCGCTTGTCTGGTGGAGCGATGATGAAAACTTTGCCCTGATCGCATATCACCTGCGTATCCCTGCGTTCCTTTCGGCAGACTGCTCCGATCAGGAGCTATATGAGGCGATAAAACCCATCACAAAATGGAGGTGCGAAAATGCGAATTGCGCTGTGCAGTTATAGTCAGAAGGAGAAAGAAACGGCGTTACTGATGAAGCTTGGCAAAGTAGACCGCTTTGACAATGGCGTATTCTGCGTCTATGCCATGCAGCGGGATGGGCCTTATGATGCTGTGGTTGTCATGGAGGACGGAGCCAGGGGAATGAATTTCTGCATGAGCATACGAGGGTACAGCAAGGATGTCCCGCTCCTGTGGATCAGCGACCAGGCAGAATTTGAACCCCAAAGCCGCAGGATGCAGGCGGACACCTTTTTGGTGAAGCCTGTGACGGAATATCAGCTGCGGGAGGCGGTATCCCAGCTGCTTCAGAAAACAACGAGAAGGAACGAACCGCGTGAGGAGGATGAATAAATGATATGGAAATGGAAACGGCCGGCCGCATTTTTACTGGCGGCGGCAATGATTTTTACGATGCCGGGAGTTCCGGCATCTGCGGTGGAAGCGGGTGTATCCGCCGTCCATACGGGGTTGTGCAAGCATCACCCGGAACATACAGAGGACTGCGGATATACGGAAGGAACCGAAGGGGCAGCCTGTGAACATGAACATACTGAGGATTGCTACACCCTTGTGGAGAAGTGTATCCATAAACATGACGAAAGCTGTTACCCTGTTTTGGAAGGCAGCGTATCAGAAAATACGGCGACCTCATCTGAAGTAGAGGAGGTCCAGCCGACCGAGTGTACCCATAAATGCAGTGAGGAAAGCGGCTGTATCACAAAAAAATTAAGCTGTCCTCATGAACGCGGCGAGCATGACGATAGCTGCGGCTACATCCCGGCCACAGAGGGGACGCCCTGCAGGTATACCTGCGAGCAGTGCAATTCTCAGGACAGCGGGCTTGTTCCCGGCGTGTCCGGGAATGCTCCGGTGGAGTGCATCTGCGAAACCCGCTGTGAGAAAGAGGAGGTCAATTCCGACTGTCCGGTCTGCTCTGCGGAAGATGCGGATCTCTCTGCCTGCAAGGGAACAGAGCAGGCAACGCCCCTGATGGCAGCTGCAGCAGACGATGAAACCATCTCCGGCAATGTTATCTGGGAGAACAGAAACATAACTACCCCGGTGACGGTGAAGGGCGACACAACAATCACGCTGAAAGGCGAGAATACCATTACGATTACCGATACCGCATATACCGCCGCTCTGGATATGTATTCCGCCAATCTGACCATTCAGGGAAGCGGCAGTCTGACGGTCAATGTTCCTAGCGGGAAAGATGGTATTGCGGACGGCAGTTGGAGCGACACCGCCGGCGGGACGCTTACCATAAAAGACGGGGTAAAGATAACCACCAACGGCGGTTTGTGCGGCTTGAGCGCTAAAACCATCGTGATTGAGAATGGAAAGCTGAATCTAAATTCCGGTTGGGGTATTAACACTGCATCCCTGACCATGAAGGGAGGAACCCTTTACGCCACCGGAAAATATGGTGCGATTTCGAATAGTAGGTATGGAAACGCCCGAAACATCAACAAAAACCTGACCATTCTGTATTCGGAAAGTCAGAATGCAAAAACAGACGATATGTCGGTCGGCACAGCGGCCGATACGACAAGAGAAGGGGACGTCAAGACCATCTATATCGCCAAGATGGGGCCCCGCGCAAGCCTGATTGTCGGCGCGCAGCAGGGAACCATACAGGAAAGCTCAGGCAGTCAGACGGCGACCTTCTCCGTGACCGGCAGCAAGGTCCAGATGAATACCCTGAACGTGGAATGGGTGGGCGAGCACACCGGTCTGGCGTTCCAAAAGTCCGATAACGGCGCGACCATCACCGTTACCGCGGACAACAATGTCAAGGAGGGCCGCTATAAGCTGAAGCTGACCGCAGACGGCGTAGAAGGAACCAATCCTAACAAGGCGACCGCCACCGCAACGGTCACCGTCGCCGCCGCGCCCAAAAACCCCATTACCATAAGAACGCAGCCGCAGGTCGTATATGAGAAATTAGATGGGGAAAGTGTAGCGGTTGTCGATGTCAGCGCCTCTCTGGCAAGCGGTCAGTCCGGTAATATTACCTATCAGTGGTATGTGAACGGAAAAGAATTTCAGGGCACAGGCAGCGGCAGTTATAATAAAATCGTCCTGACCAAGTCCAACCTGACCCCAGTGGAGGGCAGGGACTGGGAGTACAGCGGCCAGGTCTACTGCAAGCTGTCCTATAATAACTATACCGTAGATACAAAAACTGTCACCGTTACCATTAACACCTGCACCCATGCAAAATACACCCACGATGGCAAATGCCAACAGTGCGGCGAACCGTGTCGCAAGGAAGTGCTCTTTATTGACGAAGATGGTATCCCCTATTCGTCTGAACTCGGGAACAATCAGGCCATGGTTGGGAGCAGGCTGATTTCCGGCGGAACCTTTTATTTTGTGCGGGATATTGACGCAATCTTGCGTGCGGGAGGAGGTGATGGGACCAACAAAAAGGACCTTACGCTGGACCTGCAGGGCCACAAGGTCAAGGCGCTGGATTTGCAAGATTGCCCGTACAACAGCGTCACCATCAAAAACGGCACGATAGAGGGCATTGGAGAGGTCATTGCCACCAAAGGCCCCACGGTATTGATATTAGACAGCGTTACAATAGGCCAGGGTCTCGTTAATAACCTGTTTACCCTGACGGTAAAGGGCGACTGCGTGTTTGAGCGTCAGGTGAATTTCCTCGGGAAAACCCAGCTCCAGGGCGGCACGTTCCAACGTGGAATCAATGCAGAACTTGGTGAGGAGGCCCTGGCTCTGCTGGCGGACGGATATGCCTTTGCAGACGCTGATAGCGACGAAATTTTGAACGTTTCCAATGTAAATATTCCGGATAGAGCGGTCAAGGTGGTCGCGCATACCTGCCAATATCAGAACGGCAAATGTGCCTGCGGCAGAATCTGCGACCATGTGGGCAAGGTGGACAAGGATGGTTACTGCACCTTCTGCCATGCGCTGGTGGAGGCATTTGAAATCGGCGGCACACGATACACCAGTCTGGAAAACGCGCTGACTGCCGCGAAGGACGGTGACACGATCACTCTGCGGGGGCCTTTGGCGATCGAGAACGCAGAGCCTATCGAGATCAGCAAAAATATTATACTGGACCTGAATGGATTCACCCTGAGTAAATCCCGTGAGGAGGCGCCTCTACGTATCCTCGGCTCCAATGTAGCCATAACAAACGGCAAGGTGCAAAGCACCTGTGTCTCCAAGTCCGCTAATGCGGTGGAAGTTGGAAAATTTGACCACACAGGCGCAAAGCTGACGCTGGACAATGTCACCCTGGAGGGAAGCGTAGGCGGCGGAACTGGCGTCCGTGGATTTGGGCTTTTCATCCTTACCGGGAACGAAGCCGTGGTAACGAGCGGCACGTTCACCGGCGGCATCTACACGGAGGGAACGCTGACCATGTCCGGCGGTAGCGCGGATCTGCTGCAATTGGGATATAATAGCGGTATTCCAGTGACCCTGTCCGGCGGATCCTTTGACAGCATCCAAATCAAGAATGGCGCAGATTATCAGTCCCTGCTGGCAGAGGGATATGCTTATCGGAAGAAAGACGGCGCATTGCTCAAGCTGTCGGAGATGAATGCGAATACTGCCGTCACTGTTGTGGAGTGCAGCCACCCGGATGACCCTTCCGGCGGGAATGTTTGCCCCTACTGCGGCTATGCCGCTGAGGTAACAAAGACGGACGGCAGCATTTCCTACCATCGGACGACAGACGAGGCCATCGCCGCAGCTGGCGGCGGTACGGTGAAGCTGCTGGCAAATGCAGACGAGATTACCATCAACAGCCCGCTCAAGCTGAATCTGAACGGTAAGACGGCGGCAAAGCTGACCGTCACCGGAGATGTCACGCTGGCATCCCTGCTGCCGGAGGGTTACGTGTTTAAGAGCGGCAGTACCTGGATCAGCGACCCTAGCGGTACGGAGCTGACCAACGTTTCTATGGCCAAGATCCCCATCAAGAGCATGGACTATCCGACCAAGATGAGCATGACTTATGGCGGTGCGGGGACGCTTCTTGTCAAGGTAGAGAAGGAAACCGGCACAGGCGCTGTAAGCTTCCAGTGGTACAAGGTGGAGGGCGGCAATGCCACAGCGGTCGGCAGCGCGATAACAAGCAATAAATTTGATCTTTTTACGCAAAAGCTGTCCGCAGGCCAGCACACCTTCCGCTTTTCCGCCACTTGCGACGGCTACGAGAAGATGAGCCAGGATATTGTTGTGACGGTACAAAAGGCCAACATCAGCGCAAACCTCATCACGCCGCCCATAGCGCAGGAAAACCTGACCTATATTGGCCAGGAGCAGGCGCTGATTACCGCAGGCAGCGTGACGAAGTATGGCACTATGCAGTACAGCCTGACCGAGAACGGTACATACAGCCAGGACATCCCTGCCGGCACCGATGCCGGAACGTATACCGTGTGGTATCGGGTGATTGGCGATGCAAACCACAATGATACCGCACCCGCCAGCGTGGAGGTCAGCATTGGAAAGAAACCGCTGACGATCAGCGGGGTAACGGCTGTGTCCAAGCCCTATGATGGCACGACAGACGCAGGCATTACCAGCGTAACCTTCGACAACGTGACCTTGACCCGAGGCACAGACTACACCGTGACCGCCAGCTTTGACGATGCCAGTGTGGGCAACGGCAAGAACATCACTGCCACAGTGACCCTAATGGGGCAGGCCGCGAAGAATTACGCCCTGGAGCAGAGCAGCTCCGCTACTACTGGCAGCATCACCAAGGCCGCTGCGCCTGACTTCGCCAAGGAAACCGCACTTACCATTGTAAATGACTGCGAAAAGACCTACACTGTGACGCTCCCCGCCCTGCCCACGCTGGAAACTCCCAAAGAGTACGGTACGCTCACCTATGAGAACGGCGGAATCACACTGGATGGCAGCTACTACACCGACGGTGCGAAGGTGGAAAACGGCAAGCTGACCCTGCCGATTCAGAAAAATGACGTGGAAACCACCGGCTCTGTGGGTACAGTGACCGTGGTAATCAAGAGCACAAACTATGAGGACATCACTCTGACCGTCAATGTCAATGCGACCAACAAGCTTGTCACCACTGTTACGGCACCTACGGCAAACGCCCTGACCTACAACGGTGCAGAACAGGCTCTGGTTACAGCGGGCAAGACCACTGGCGGCACAATGCTCTACCGGCTTGGCGATTCTGAGTGGAGTGAGCAGATCCCCACAGCGAAAAATGCCGGAGAATACACCGTTTGGTACAAGGTGCAGGGAAACGCAGAGTACGCAGATGTGGCAGAACAGAACGTGACTGTGACCGTAGCGAAGAAAGTGGTCACCGTTACGGCGCTTGATAAGAGCGCCTACACCGGCAGCACCGCGCCCGATCTGAGCAACCCGGAAGCAGATAAGGATTACAAGGTGGAAGGTCTGGTTGGTGCAGACACCCTGAGCGGCACGGTAACACTGGACTACGCACAGACACCGGATATGAGCAAAACCGGCAAAACTGCGATCAACATTACTGGTACGCTGTCAAATGACAATTATGCGATCACCTATGTTTCTGGAACGTTGACTGTTTCCAAGCAATCTTCCAGCGACGGCGGTTCCTCCTCTGGTGGTTTGGGCGGCGGTGGAGGCTCCTCCTCCGGCGGTTCTAACGGTTCCGGCAACAATGATAACACCAACCAGCCGGAAGACAAGCCTCAAGCCCCTGCCACCGGTGAAACCAAACCCATACAGCCGGATAAAAACGGCAATGCGGCAGTGGACAACAGCTCTGTCCAGTCCGCCATCGACAAGGCCAAACAGGATGCGAAAAAGAACGGCACCACAGAGAACGGGATTGGCGTTACTGTTCCCATCACCCCGGCGGCAGGCCAGACCTCTTTTAACGTGACCATCAAGGCGCAGACACTGGATCTGCTGGTTAAAGAAAACGTCCGGCAGTTTACCGTAGCAACAGACCATCTGGTTTCGGTTACTATCGGCCTGGATACTCTGAAGCAGCTGGATACCGCCTCCGCTGGCGGGGACATCATTCTCCGGGCAGATAAGGTGGATGCACTGCGTTCCATCGAGGCCAAAGCCACCATCGGCACAAGACCGGCCTATGACCTGTCACTGGTCTACCTCTCCGGCGGCAAAGAAATACCGATTGCCAACTTAAATGGTCACACTATATCGGTGCGTTTGCCCTACACACCGGCAAAGGGTGAGCAGACAGGTAATCTCTATGCAGTCTATGTAGATGACGCTGGCAAGGTGGAATGGATCACCAAATCCAGCTACAATGCCAGCCTGAAAGCGGTGGTTTTTGAAACCGGTCATTTCAGCGTTTACGGCGTGGGCTACAAAACTTTTGTCCCGGCCTTTACCGACATTACCGGCCACTGGGCAGCAGATAACATCCTCTTTGCAGCCAGCCGGGGACTGCTCTCCGGCACCAGCGACACCACCTTTAGCCCGGACACCGGCATGACCAGAGGAATGTTTGTGACAGCTCTGGGGCGGTTGGCGGGCATCAACCCGGACAGTTACCAGACCGGGAAATTCACCGATGTGAAAGCCGACGCTTACTATGCCCCCTATGTGAACTGGGCGGCGCAGACCGGCATTGTGGAGGGCGTTACCGCCACCACCTTTGCACCGGACACCAACATCAACCGGGAACAGATGGCGGTGATTATGAAAAATTACGCTGCAAAGCTGGGCTATGACCTGCCCCAGACCTTGAAGGCTGTGACCTTTGCGGACAACACACAGATCAGCAGCTGGGCGAAGGATGCGGTCAAGTCCATGCAGCAGGCGGGCATCCTGGCCGGGAAGAATGAAAATAAGTTTGACCCCAAGGGAACCGCCACCCGCGCCGAGGTCGCCACAGTTTTGCGGCGGTTTGTGGAAATCGTCATTGACCCGCAGGCCGCAAACGGCTGGCAGCAGAATGACAGCGGCCAGTGGAACTATTACAGAAATGGGGAGTCAGTGAAGGGCTGGCTCTCCGAGGATCAGAAGTGGTACTGGCTGGACAAGGTCACCGGAATGATGTTTGCCGGAGGCTGGAAGCAGATCGATGGTAAGTGGTACTACTTCTATGCAGACGGGACGATGGCGGTGAATACCGCATCCGACAGATGAAAAATGAACCCGTAATGTAATGCAAAAATAATATCAATAAAGAGGGATGTGAACAATATGGGCAAGTTTCTGATACTGTCGCTTACCGACCATGAAGAATATATACTCAGTAGAATTATGGAGATTATTGCGGTTGAGCCAGGATTTGACCATATTGTGACATCCCACCCTTGTAACACTCTTGTTTTTCCGGGCTTGGAGCTTCGGCTGAAGGAGAGAACAGCATACCGAAACGGTGAGTTGATTTCTATGACTCGTCAGGAATTTGCAACATTGGTATACTTGGCAAAACATCCATTCTGGGTATTTTCTGCCGGACAGATCTATGAAGAAGTATGGGGAGGATGGTGAAAATTGCGGAACGGCTGTTGCCTTCGTACCGAAAATCAATGCGAATCCGGTGTATAACGGAGGGTGAAGCCTGCTATATGTATGTAGCAATCATTATAATAACATAAAAGGCACGGCATAGAGCAATCTGATGTAAAATCTATCAGAATAATTTATGCCGTGTCTCTTTTTAATTTGATTGAATGTGGGATGGTTTAGGGAAATTAGTAAATCGTAAGCGATGAATAATCCACCGTATTGTCCACTGCACCCTTGGTATCCTTCGCCTTAAACAGGTAGCGTTTCTTTATGTTTTTTGCGTATATCACAGCTTTTTCCAGCTTACTTCTTTTTACAGGATTGAGTTGTTCTAACCATGCATAAAAGCTTTCCCATACCGGCACTTCTGTTTCCAGACGTCTGTCTTTTCGCTCTTCTGGAGTAAGGTCACGGAACTGCTTTTCCAAAAAGAAAAGCTTGTTGCAGTATGCCAGACCAACTTCAGCCGGAATCATGCGGGGATTTCTTCTTTCTTAGGAAGAATCGGCTCTTTGATTTCTTCCTCGGAAATTCCGTTACTGGGCACGTATGCGTGAACAGTAACAGTACTCAATTTTGGGGATTGCCTATAAGCAGGAGAAAACGGTATAATTGAGGAAGGCAGTTGGGTATGAGGGGGTACAAGTGGTGGAGATGAAAAATATTGTGAAGACGGAAAGAGGGGCGGTTGTCTGGGATATGGGATGATGCGGATGATCGATGTGGTGCATCGCCGTTTACATAAATAGATAGAGGAAATACGATGGAACTGAATTTAAGCGAACCGGGACAGAGCCGGTATCTGAGAGTATATGAATATTACAAAGAATTGATCGTGTCCGGGCAGATGAAGCCGGGAGCGAAGCTGCCGTCGATCCGCAAATGTTCCCTGCAGCTGCAGCTTTCACGGACGACGGTGGAGACGGCGTATATGCTGCTGGCGGCGGATGGCTATATCATTTCGCGTCCGCAGAGCGGCTTTTATGTAACGGATGCGGTGCTGGCGGCTGCAAACCGGGAGGAAATAGAGCACGGTGCGACGTGTCAGGAGGAACGCCCGGAAATCCGGTATGATTTCGCATCTTCGAATGTGGATCGGGAGAGCTTTCAGTTCGATTTATGGCGGCGCTATGTCAAGAGCGCTCTGCGCCAGGATGAACGGCTGCTTTCTTACGGCGAACCGCAGGGAGAGCGGGAATTCCGGGAGGCGCTCTGCGCGTATCTGGGGCGCCACCGCAATGTGATCTGTACACCGGATAGTATCGTAGTAGGGGCGGGTGTGCAGAGTCTCTTGCATATTTTGTGCCCGATGCTGCGGGATCGGGACAACATATGGTTTTTTAATCCATCGTTCCGGCAGGGACGCCAGATTTTTGAGGATTATGGGTTTTGGACCGGGGATATAAGAGAATATTGGGAAAATAATGATAGGAGGATTGAGTCCTCAAAAAAGGATTTGTGCGGAATAGAAAAGCCAGATGTATGTGCAAGAGAGATGAAAACAGGGTTATCCGAACAGATGTCAGAGGCGATGAGACATACAGGGAGAAGTGTTTGCTATCTGACCCCATCGCAGATGACAGTCTGGGGCGAGGTCATGCCGGTGGGCGACCGGATGAAGCTTTTAAAGGATGCGGCGCGCGAGGATATGCTGATTATTGAGGACGATTACAACAGTGAGTTCCGCTATTATAACCGCCCGACACCGTCCTTGCAGGGGCTTTCCGGCGGGCGGGGCGTCGTGTATCTGGGGACATTTTCAAGGCTGCTTCTGCCATCGATCCGCATGAGCTACATGGTCCTGCCGCCGGATCTGCTGAAACGGTATCAGGAGCGGGGGCGTTTTTATAACCAGACGGCGTCCAAGGCAGAGCAGATTGCCCTCTGCCAGTTTATCCGGGACGGACATCTGGAAAGCCAGATCCGAAAGTCCAAGAAATTGTACGCGGCAAAGGCAAAGTGTCTGTGTGATGCGGTGCGGCACATTTTTGGAGAAAAAGCGCGAACGCATCTGGGCGATGCCGGTTTTCTGGTTCTCATGGAGCTTGACAGCCCGCTTACATCGGCGGAAATTGCCGGGCGTGCGGCACAGGCAGGCGTCGCCGTCCGCCCGGTGGAGTCGGTCGGGAGTCTTTTGGAAAAACAGGAGCATCATTTTCAAGAGGGATATCCGAAGCTCCTGTTGTCCTGTGCCTCGATGGGGGCAGAGCGGTATGAGGAGGCGCTGGAGGTGCTGAAAGAGGTAGTGTATAAGAAAGAAAAATAGAAGATAGATATAGAAGTTAAAATGTCCGCATAAACCACAGCCAGTACCCGGAACCATCCGGGCAGTTGTGGGTATGCGGACATTTTATGCGACATTCTTACCCGTTTTTCTCCTCATGCGGCAGCCGGTTCCGGAGCAGCCGCTTTTTTAATTCACTCCAGTGAAATGGAATTAGCGGGTAAATATAACTTTTTCCGGCGATTGTCCGGTTAAAGACAAGGCAGCCGACGGCAATGAGTGTTCCGGCGATGAAGCCCCAGAGATTGAGGAAAAAGGTCAGAATCAGGAGCAGGACGCGCATGAATTTGAGTGCGTAGCCGAGTTCGAAGCTCGTCATCGAGTAGTTGGCGATCGTGACGAACGCCATATAGAGCATCGTCTCGCTGTTGAACCAGCCGGATTTGACCGAGTATTCTCCAAGCACGATACCGGCGATGACACTGAGCGGTGTCGTCAGCATGCTGGGGGTGTTGACTGCCGCGAGCCGCAGACCATCGATGGCAAATTCCAGGATCAGGAGCTGATAGATCAGCGCCACATGGATCTCGTCGGTGACACGGATAAAAGCGAGCCATTCCGGGATCCAGCCGGGATTCTGCATAAAAAGCAGCCACAGCGGTGTCAGAAATAAGGTCAGGAAAAAGATGACCGTCCGCGACAGGCGCAGATAGGTGCCGGTCAGCGGTGGAAAATAGTAGTCGTCGGCTTCCTCGATGATATCGAAAACAGAGGATGGCAGAATCATTGCGGATGGCGAATTGTCCACCAGAATGATGATATTTCCTTCCAGAATCGAGGCAGCGGAGGTATCCGGACGCTCTGAAAAACGAAATTTTGGGAATGGATTGAACCATTTGTGCGGATAAATACATTCGGCAAGGCTTTCCTGGTTCATCGAGAGGGCATCGACATGCACTTTTTGAATCCGGGTGCGGATGCGGTTTAAAAGTTTGGTGTCCACCCGGTTTTCCATGTAGCAGATGGCGATATCGGTGTGCGAACTTTCCCCAATATTCATGATTTCCATCCGCAGCTTCGGATCGCGGATGCGCCGCCGGATCAGAGCCGTATTGAACACAAGCGTTTCGACAAAACCATCGCGCGAGCCGCGCAATACCTTATCCTTTTCAGGTTCGCTGACTCCGCGGGCGGGATAGGTGCGGCAGTCTATTGTGAGTGCCTGTGCATACCCGTCGATCAGAAGAAAAGGAACACCGGAGAGAAGCTGGATAATCAGCGCGTCCGAATCCGTTTCCAGCCCGATTTCGCCGTAGGCGAGGTAGAGGGCGGCAAAATCGTTTGCATTGTCAGGCATCTGGGCGGTTTCAATGCTGCTCATCGCCTGCAGCACTTTTAAAAGCGTATCGTCCTTGGTAAAACCATCAATACAGTAGAGGCAGGCATCGCGCCCGCCGATCATCAGGTTCCGATCTACGACATCAAAACTGATGTCCGGTCGGAGTTTTTTTTGAAAAAAAGTCCGGTTATTTTCAATGGATGAAGAAATCTGCATCGTGTAAATCTCCTATCAGAGAAGCCAATATCAGTGACCGCGAAGGGACTGGAATGGGACAAAATGTTTACAGATGGAGTATGTGCGAAAAGGATAAAAATATACGAAATGAAGCAAACAGAAAAAAATTCTCAAAATATGTTTTTTTAAAATTCATGACAAGCGAGGCAATATCAGGGAAAAAGGAGGAAAAATCGCTGCAAAATGAGACTTAACATGTGCTGAATGGAAAAAGAAATTTGCATGTTAGTTTTAGCAACTAAAAAACCAATGCTTTATTGAGAATAAAATTCGATTAAAAAATAGATAAAAATTCTCATTTTTAAACAGATTTAAATAATTGACAGATTTTATTGGATTAGTATATACTAACCTCCTCGGCCGCCTGAGTTAGGAATGCCTAATCCGGTGCAGAGAGTAAGATATTACAAAAGATTATATGGAGGAATATGTATGAAAGGTAAGGGAAGATCCCGGCAGGCAATTCTGGCAGCGGTGACCGTGTTAGCGGCGGCGCAGGCAGGTACTGCTTATGCTTCAACCGGACCGGCATCGGAGTCCGGAGTACAGACCGGCGCCTGGATTCAGGAAGGACAGGACTGGAAATATCAGGGAACGGACGGAACGCTCAAGACTGGATGGGTTAAGACCGAGAATGGCTGGTATTATCTGGATCCGCAGACCGGACGGATGATGACTGGATGGATCACCGTCGATGGACGCCGGTACTATATGAACACAACTGCCGATGGCGTGGAAGGACAGATGCGCCGCGGCTGGTGGAAGGACAATGCAGGAAAATGGTATTTCTTCAGCACTGCATCCGATGGAACAGAAGGTATGACCGTGACCGGATGGCAGTGGATTGATGGAAAATGCTATTATTTTGATAACTTGAGTGCAGAAAACTATGGTCAGATGCACACCGAAGGTCGGACGCCGGACGGCTACAGCGTCAATGCGGATGGACAGTGGGTCAATGAAAATGGAGAGGTCCAGACCCGTGCGGATAGAGGTTACGCGAGCAGCCCGGCAGCAGACGGCAACGGAAGCAGCGTATCAGGAGGCGGTTCAGGGAATTCTGGCAGTTCCGGCGGCAGCCATTCGGGGGGCTCTGGAAGCAACAGTAATTCTGGAAATAACAGTAATTCTGGAAATAACGGTAATTCCGGGAATGACGGAAACCAGAATGGCGGAAATACAGGAGATAACGGAAACACTGAAAATCCAGACAAGCCGCAGATGGTTTCGCTGGTAGATGAGACGAAGACAAAGCTTACCGAAGTAAATTCCCTGGGCTGGTGGCTTCCGATCGCATTTGATGAGGGATACAATGCAGGCAATACGGTCGTTAAGGTCGATGGAAAAGATGTAACCAATCTTTTAACTCCGATCACAGATGACGGACGTATGGCAAAACTGGCGCTTCTTGGCACACCGGGCAAAGTAACCGTCAGCAGCAAAGAAGATGCGGCAAAGGAAGAGACGGTGGTTCTGAGCAATGAGAGCCAGGAAGATGCTGTATATGAGGAAAACGACGGCTATCTGCCTGAGAAGATTCTGACGCATGAGCCGGTTGCTTACTGGGACTATTATCTGACCAATTACGATGAAAACGGAAATGCCCGCATTTCTCCGAAAAAGACTACTTATAACTTGAATGAAGAGAAACAGACTCATCCGAGCTATTCGCCGGATGCGGTTCTTCCAAAAAATGGAAAAGCAGCCGTTACCATTTTGTTTAACTATAATACAGACGAGGAAAAAGAGTGGTTTGACGGCATCCGCAAACTGGAACTGGTTGAATACAATGAGCAGAAGAACACAATCAATTCGAGTCTCGTATTTGACAGTGAAAAGAATGTGGCGCACGGACAGGGACGCGTTGGACAGCTGACTATCCAGACAGGACAGAGCAATTTCTACAATAATGGACGTTATTATGTGCGGGTTGTATCGTCGGCAGGCGGTTCCGCGCTCGTCCCGATTCATGTCGTCAATGAGACAGTACCGACGCTGGAGCTTAAGGAAACACCGCAGTCCGGCAAGAATCTCCATTTTGCAGTCAGCGATCTGGTATATGCAATTGAGACACCGATCGAGCGTGTGACCCTGGAAGATCCGAACGGAACAGTAAGCGACCTTAAGATGATCGATGACTGGTATCTCTACAGCCAGGATTTATTTGTTCTGTACAATGATAATACAGACCATCTGCCATACAAGGGCAATTACAAGATCACTGTATATGCAAATGGTTTCCGGTCATTCTCTAAGAGCTTCAAGGTGACAACGGGCGCAGAGCCGGTAAAAGAGAAGGAACAGACCAATGGTCAGAAAATGGCGGCATACGGATTCGACGGTATTAGCACCGCATCGACCGGTTCCAGCGGAAGTGGAAGCTCCAGCGGCAGCAGCTCAGGAAGCTCTGCAATCTCTGCAAACCTGATTTTTGATTCAGATCTGCTTGTAAATGCACATCTCCTTGAACAGACCAAGATGGAAAATGATGCGTCCAAGGCAGTGATGGAGTGGTGGTACAATGCGATTCCGGATGCAGTCTTTGATACTGGAGATGATGAGTTCTTCAGATGGACAGACTACGTAAATAAGAGCGAGAATCAGAAATACGAAGAGAACAGAATGCTTCCATTTGCAGATTACCGTGAAAATGGAGCACTGGCTCCGAACCATCCGGCAACGGCAAAAGAGGTTCTTGAAGATGGTCTGCTCGGCGATATCCAGTACAATGGAAACTTCTCCCGTCAGGATGCACCGGCGATTACAGTTGTACAGAACAAAGAGGGCGAGCCGGTAGTCCTGCGGACAGAGGATACAGAGTATATCGAGGCGGTTCAGAGTATCGTTGTCAACGGAAACTGGCAGGCACTCAGCAAGGACAAATATTCCATTGATAAAGAAGCTGGCACCATTACCATAGAGGCGGATGTATTCAAGGCTGGTGAGGAGTACAAGCTGACTGTCGATGCAACGGGATATAAGAGCCAGAGTATCGCATTTACATACGATAAGGTGCTGGAAAACGATTTATCGCTGACCGTTGATTATGCGGATGGTAAAGAGGCGTTTGCGGCTGAGAAAAAAGAAGATTCTAATAAGACCTACTATTTTGCAAATGCTGAATTTACCGTTAATGGCAGCAAGGGAGATTTCCTGAAGAATCTGGAATCTGTTACCCTGCTTTCTGACGAGGAAGATGCGGTTGAGAGAAATATCTACACGAAGGGCGTGTCCAGCAGCAACGATGTTTACTATGAAGTATCCGGGGATGGCAAGAAGCTGATTCTTCACCAGGTTCAGCCGGGAACTTATAAACTGACACTTCGTTCGAATTACTACACAGAGGCCCTGAGATGTGAATTTGTGGTTGAGAAGGAAAAGGAAGAGATTAAAGAAGAGATGCCAGCTCCGGAAGTGGTGAAGTTCAGCAAACATAAAGCCAGCTCGTCATTTGATCCGGATTTTGGACGTGCTTCTTTTAAGGATTCAACAGGAACGAGTGTAAAAGATTATTTGGCTAAGATTACGTCTGTGAAGGTTGGAAAAACAGAGTATACGAAAGTTTCTTACAGCCTTAGTTCGTATAAGCCTACATGGAAGATGTCAGATGCAGATGATCCATATAACAATGTACAGAATTTTGATTGCATCGATTTCACCTTAGACGGTTTCAGCACCGAAGAAAGCACCGATGTAACGATTCAGGCAGAAGGATATGAAGAGCTTACCTTTACAGTTACAAAGGATATGAAGTTAGCGGGTGACGAAGAGAAACTGCTTCCAGCACCGAAACTGACAGGCAGCACTACGGTTGATACGGGAAAACCGCTGGTTCTGACTGGTGATGAAGAGTATCTGAAAGCAATTGAGTCTGTAAAAGTAACTGGCAATGATGAGGAGGAAGATGCTGCACTTGAATTTAAAGTAAATGGTACAACATTGACAATTCAGACAAGCACACTGGATAGTGGATTGAATGAGGTTGTGATCGAAGCCAAAGGTTACGTTAATCAGTCGATCACGGTTACAGTTGAGAGCCAGAAAGCGGATACAGAAATTGAGGTTTCCAGTGTTGTAAAAGAGAGTAGTTGGACAGGAAAATATTTACTGATTCGTTTCAATGGAGTTGAGGGGGAAAAGTTAAAAACTTTCTTAAAGGAGATTGATTCGGTTGAGGTGAATGGAACAGAGTATAGCAAGGCATCCGTTTCCTCGTTCCTTGGAAGTGGGGAGTTTGCACCGCATGCAACGGATACATCTTATAGCAATGATAATTATGATTGTTTAAAGGTTTCAGCGTCCGGATTGAGTGAAGAAGAGGATAATGAAATTCTTATTTACACTAAGAATAACGGAACGATTGAGTGCAAACTTGATAAAAACTGGAAATTAATCAAGGAATCCAAAACGCTTCTTGCCGACGAAGTCCTTCCAAGCGAGATCGTCACCACCCCAACCGAGGGAGTAACCACACCGGAGCAAACACCGGAAGAGCCGAAGACGAATGACGAAAACAAGGCAGATGTACCGGATGGCGATAAGAAGAACGAGACAGACGATGCGAACAAGGCACCGGAAGTAGACGAGGACAAGAAAGAGGATTCGGACGAGTCCAAGGATACTTCGGATGAGAAGAAAGACGAAACTTCAGATAAAGGCGATGCTGACAAGGATGATTCGAAAGATGAATCCGGCGAAACTGGTGACGATTCCAAGAAGAATGAAACGGACGAATCTAAGGACAATGATTCCAAGAAGGATGAGACCGGTAACGTAAAAGATGATATTTCTGATAAGGAAGAATCCGACGGCGGTAAAGGCGATGCTTCTGAGAAAGAAGAGTCTGTTTCTGAAGAAGAGTAGTTGTATTTAAAGGAGTAAAAATTGAAACAGAAGTGGTGGATTTTATTAACCCTGCTGCTGTGTGGCTGCGGTGCTTCATCGCAGCCGGATCAAACGGGGGCGGTCCAGAATGACCGTCCTCGTTTATCTGCGTCTACGGAAGAGACGGCAGAAAATGTGGCAGTAGTAGAAAAAAACGAAAATTTAGAGAAAAATCCCTCAAATTCGAACCAGAATCCGGGAGAAGGGCAGAACTGGACGGTGTTTGCGATGGATACTGTGATGCAGTTTGACGCCTACGGCGGAAGCACGGATTTGCAGGAAAAAGTGAAAAGGCGGGTGGAAGAGCTGGAAGGGGAGTTTTCGACAACGCAGGAAAACAGCGATATTTTTCATCTGAACCAGGAGAAAACAACGGAACTTTCAGCGGATACGCGTTATCTGATGCAGGAGGCGCTGGCACTGGGAGCGGAAACAGATGGTGCGCTCGATATTTCGATTTACCCGGTTGTGCAAAGCTGGGGATTTACAACGGGAAATTACCGGGTCCCCAGTGAGAGCGAGCGGGAAAGCCTGCTTAAATCGGTCGATTATCGTCTGGTCGGTTTAGAAGCAGATACGGCATCGATCGAGCCAGGAATGATGGTGGATCTAGGCGGTGTCGGAAAGGGATTTACCGGGGATGAGGTGGTAAAAACCATGAAGGGGGACGGCGTGACGAGCGCACTGTTCAGTCTTGGAGGCAATATCCAGACGATCGGAACAAAACCGGATGGCGAGAAATGGTATGTCGGCATCAAGGATCCGGAGAGCGACGGCTATCTGGGCGGAGTCAGAGTGCAGGATGAGGCGGTCATTACCTCCGGCGGCTATGAGCGCTATTTCACGGACGATGACGGAACGATTTACTGGCATATCATGGATCCGTCCACTGGGACGCCGGCGCAGAGCGGGCTGATTTCTGTGACAATCATCGGACCGTGCGGACTGCGCTGCGATGGGCTTTCGACCGCCCTGTTTGTCATGGGACGGGAAAAGGCAGCAGCACATTGGGCGGCGCATCAGGACTATGAGGTAGTCCTGGTTGACGAGAGCGGCACGATCTGGCTGACGCCGGGCTTAAAAGACCGATTTATTCCGGTGGATCAGGGGGAGACGCGGGAGATTCGGATATTGTGATTCTGGAACAGAACTAGTATAATGAGCAGAGAAAAGTGCATGCGAGTCAGATTTACAATTTATAACGAAGAGGTCGAAAATACCGTGAATGATAAATTCAAAATGTATATGATTGCATTTTATTTAGATATAGTTTATATTGTTATATAAAGAGTTATATCATTCATGTTATTAGGAACAGGGAGAAAGAAAATGTTAAATAGTAGTGCCGCAGTGCCGCTGTATGTCCAATTAAAAGAAAAAATTGAGCAAAAAATAAGTAATGGTGAATATAAACCAGGAGAAAAGCTGCAAACGGAAGGTGAAATGGCAAAATCGTTTGGAGTCAGTATCATTACAGTTAGAAAAGCAGTCAGCGAATTGGTGGAAAAAGGACTTGTAGAAAAAAAACAGGGAAAAGGAACATTTGTCTGCCAGCGCAAAGTAACTAAGGATATGAAAAAATTGCAGAGTTTTTCGGAAATGTGTGCTCATATGGGAATGAAGGCCGGAGGACGTATGCTTGAAAACAGGCTGGAACCGGCGAGTGAAAAGATAGCCCGGCTTTTGAATGTGGAAAAAGGCAGCCAAGTTATCTATATATCCAGAGTCCGCTATGCGGATGGTATGCCGATGGCGATTGAGCGTAACTATTTTCCACTTAAATATGCATTTCTTCTGGAAGAACGATTTGATGACAATTCATTGTTTACATTTTTGAAGGAACACTCTCATACAGCAGTGGCAATTTCAGAAAAATGGATTGAACTTTGCAAGGCGACAGCAGCGGAAGCAGAGCTTTTGCAGATGGCGAAAGGAACTTCGATGCTTTTTATCAAAAGTGTGGCATATACGGCTGAGAAGGAACCCATTTATGTAGGGCATCAGGTGTTTAATGGAGAAAAATGCTCATTTTATGTCTGTGAATCTACAATAGGAATAGAGTAAATTAATTGAAAAGAAAAGGCTGATTCAGGTTAGGAAGCAAGAAAAATTTGCGCTAACAGGAGTCAGCCTTTTCTTTTTATCAGGAACATGGAAACGGAGATGATAGAAATTCCATTACCGGGCACGTATGCGTGAACAGTACCTAGAAAAAAGTGATGTAAAAAAATGCAGAAATCACTTGACAAAATACATACATAAGTATAATATGATATCATAACATTATATAATGATATATAATCAATCCAAAGGAGATGAAAAAATGCGGGTCATTGGAATTGGGGACAATGTGTGCGACAAATATGAACATCTCAGGCTTATGTTTCCGGGAGGTCAGGCTGCAAACTTTGCGGTTTATGCAGGGATGCTGGGGGCAGAGTCAGCTTATATGGGAGTGTTCGGACGGGATGAGGTTGCAGAACATGTGATAGCAACACTCGATGAGCTGCAGGTAGAACACAGCCGGTGCCGTCAGTATGAAGGAGAAAATGGTTATGCGAGGGTTACGCTGGTAGACGGAGACCGTGTCTTTCTCGGAAGCAACAAAGGCGGCGTATTAAAAGAAAATCCGTTAAATCTGGACGTGGAAGATCTGGAGTATATTAAAACATTTGATCATGTGCACACGACCAATAATAGCTATTTTGATGAACAGCTTCCTAAATTGGCAGAACAGGGAATCTCTGTATCGTATGATTTTTCGGGTCAGTGGATCGATGAAGAACGAGTAAAAAAGGTTGCTCCGTATATTACGTATGCGTTTCTTTCATGTGGTTCCGTTTCGAGAGAGGATGCGGAAGAAATTTGTAAGAAAATGTTTCGTGCTGGATGCCCAATGGTAATTGCAACAAGAGGAAGCTATGGAGCAGTTCTATTTGATGGAACGCAGTTTTATGAGCAGCCGCCGCATCTGGTTGAAGCAGTAGATACGCTGGGAGCAGGGGATTCATTTGCAACGGCATTTCTGCTTTCGTTTCTGGAGAGCCGGAAAAAGTATGGCATACAGATGAAAGAAAGCATTTATGAAAAAGAGATAAGGAAAGCACTGGAAGCAGGGGCAGAGTTTTCTTCGAAAACCTGTATGGTTCAGGGGGCTTTTGGACATGGAAAGTCATTTTGACAAATAATTGATACAAAAAAAGAAAAGGAGATCAGAAAGATGGAAAAATCAGTAAAAGAAATTGTAGCAGAGATCAAAGAAAAGATGGACAAACTGGGTGGATTAAAGCATGTGTATTTTGTAGCTTGCGGCGGATCTAAGGCAGCTATTTTCCCAGGGCTGTACCTTCTTCAGAGTGAGGCAAAAACTTTTAGCGCTACTACATATACCAGCAATGAGTTTGTTCATGCAACCCCAAAAGAACTGGATGAGCGATGCGTCGCAGTTATTTGTTCATTAAAGGCAACGCCTGAGACCGTGGAGGCAGTAAAAACAGCCAATGCTGCAGGTGCAGTGACAATCGCTATGACAGGAAATATGCAGACAGGTATGGCAAAAGTTGGACAGTATATTGTGACATATTCAAATGGAGATGATCAGGTATATAGTGATTCTAACCAGGCGAACTCCCTTCGGATTGGTTTTGAGCTGTTAAAACAGTTTGAAAACTGGGAGAATTATGACAAGGCGATGGAAGCATACCGTTACATTGATGAAATTATAGAAGAAGGCAAGAAAAATGTTTTGGCGGATGCAAAAGCCTGGGCAGAAAAATATAAAGATGAACCTGTATTTTACGTGCTGGCATCTGGCTCAAACTATGGAGTTGCATATTCCATGTGCTGCTGTCATTTCATGGAGATGCAGTGGAAGCATGCTGTGTGCCTGCACACGGGTGAGTACTTCCATGGTCCATTTGAAACAACGGATAAGAAGCTTCCGATGATCCTTCTGATGAGTGAGGGAAGAACCCGCGCATTGGATGAACGCTGCTTAAAATTCCTGCGTACTTATGCGGAAAATTATATTGTAATTGATTTTGAAAAATTAAATGGCGGTAAAATCGATAAGAGCGTCGTAGAATTCTTTAATCCGGTTGTTATGATTCCGATTGAGAGATACTATGTTTCCCAGATGGCGGAAGTGCGTGGCCATTCTATGGATGAAAGACGTTATATGTGGAAAGTGGAATACTAAAGATCCTCCAATTAAATATTTTCTTAGACAGACAGCGAGGCCTGACCGTATGGAGCAGACCTCGCTGTTTTGTCTATACGGGCAAGTTAATTTAGAGTGAGTATAGTGTAAGTAAAAAATCAGAACGTTTGGCATCAAAGAATTGCTGAAAAAGATAACAGACAAGTGAAAAAAATTGTGAAAATTGATATGGATGTGTGTGGTGAAAAAGAAAACGTAATAAAAATATGATAGGAAGAGAGGCTGACCCCCTAAAAAAAAATATGTAAAATGACAAATTAGCATTGACAACATAATGATATATGATGTATTATAATGACATGATATGAAATGATTCGCTTGAAACCTGCAGGAACGAGAAGAATTTGAAAAGAAGGTAGGAGGAAATGTCATGAAAGCAGATGTGTTTGAGTATGAAGGGGAAGGTATTCAGTGTGTATATGACAATAAAAAATGGGTCGTATGTATTAAAAACTGGAAGCCTAATAATGATATTGAGAAGATTCAGTATCTGGAAGTGCATCACGCAACCGATGAGCAGTTTATTCTGGTTCAGGGAAAAGCAGTTCTTTTGACAGCGTCCCGCGAGAATGATGCATTTAAGATTGATGTAATTCCGATGGAGCCAAATAAAGTTTACAATGTTTTGCAGGGAACATGGTTTAATACGATCACACAGAAGGATACAAAGCTGATATATGTGCAGGATGCGGGGACGACAACAGAAAACAGCGAATACTGTGATATGACAGAAGTGGAATTGAGTATGGTTAGGGAAAAAGCAAAAAAAGCATTGCAGTAGCATCATAAAAAAGAAATGAGGAGGACAAAAGATGGAGTTTAATGCGTATTCCATGTTGGTGGATTTCATGTGGGCAGGTATTTTCCTGTTTGTGGCGAAAATGCTGAGGGAAAAAATCAAGATTCTGCAGAGCCTGTTTGTTCCGGTCAGTCTGCTGGCTGGATTTATCGGGCTTGCGTTAGGACAGAATGGTTTTGGAATTATCAGTTTTTCTTCACAGTTTGGTTCTTATGCAGGTCTGCTGATTATCGCAGTATTTGTATCAATTGGGCTGAGAGGCTTTAATTTTTCAGCTGGTGGCTGGAAAACAAATTTCGATCGGATTGGCAGCTACTACTGCTTCCGCAATATTGGCTGGGCATTTCAGTATGCAATGCCGATTATTTTTGCAATGGTAGTCCTGAAAATGTTTGCTCCTGATTTAAATCCGGCATTTGGAATGTTGATTCCTGCAGGCTTTCAGGGAGGTCATGGTACAGCAGCAGCACTTGGCGCGACACTCGGCACACTTGGATGGGAAGATGCAACAGATCTGGCGATGACAAGTGCAACCGTAGGTATTTTAACCGGTATTTTTGGTGGAATTATTTTGATCAAAATTGGAACAAAAAGAAACTATACCAAGTTTGTAAAAGATTTCAGCCAGCTTCCTAACGATATGCGCACGGGACTCATTGAAGAAGGAAAACGCCCGGTATTAGGCGAAGAGACTGTTTCACCGATGGCAATTGATCCGCTGGCATGGCATCTTCTTCTGATTCTGATTCCAACCGGTATTGGATATCTTTTAACAAATGTAATTCAGGGAGCAACCGGACTTGGCGTTCCGAGTTTCTCTGTCGGCTTCCTGGTAGCGATTGTATTTCATTTTGTATTAAAAGGAATAAAAGCCGATAAATATGTAGATAACCGCATCATTTCCCGTATGGGAAGCTGTGCAACTGATTTCCTTGTATTTTTCGGTGTGGCATCAATTAAGATTCCGGTTGTTATTGAGTACGCAGTTCCGTTTGGTCTGCTGATGTTATTTGGAATTGTCTGGGTTGTATTCCACTTTACAGTGATTGCGCCGAGACTCTTAAAACAGGAGTGGTTTGAGAGAGGTATCTATGTATATGGTTACTCGACCGGTGTAACAGCAATCGGCATGGCACTTTTAAGAATTGTAGATCCGGAGAATAAGAGCTGTACACTGGATGATGCAGCAATTGTAACACCGATTGAGTCAATTATTGAAATTTTTGCATTAGCGGCAGTTCCGGTTGCCTGTGTTCAGGGAAACTGGATTGCAGCTGTAACACCAATTTTGATTTACCTGGCAGCGCTTTGCATTGTCCCGGTTGTCTTCAAATGGTGGCATAAACATCCAGGTAAAGCATGGGATGAAAGTAAGCTTTAGGGAAAGAAAAAAGATATAAATGTAATCTGTAAATAAGCGGGCACTGTGAAATCTGATAGAGTGAAGGTTTTTGCAGTGCCTTTGTGTGTAGAGAGGAGGAACAACTGGATGATAAAGATAAGGCGGGAACAGATTGCAGGAATGAATATGCACTATAAATACAGAACTTTGGATTATTTCTTTAAAACGCAGCAGGCTCTCGGAATAAAAAATATAGAGTTTTGGTGTGCAAGACCGCATTTCCTGCTAGATGATTATGGGTTTGAGGATGCGGCTGAATTAAAAAAGAATGCAGCAGATTATGGATTGACAATCGGAGCTTTTTCACCGGAGTGTACGATTTATAATTATGCACTTTGCTGTCATGACGAGACGGCAAGAAAGCATTCAATCGGATATTTTGAAAATGGAATCCGTGCAGCGGCAGAAGCTGGTGCGAAAGTGATGGTACTCAATTGCTGCGGCGGTGCAAGAAATGAAGATCCGAGACGTATTTTTGAACGTGCGGTTCAAACCTTGCGTCGGCTTTCAAAAACGGCTGCGGAAGAGGGGGTTGTTCTTGTAGTGGAAACAGTACGGCCAGAAGACGCAACGGTTATTAATATGCTTCCAGAACTAAAAAAACTTTTGGAGTCGGTTAATGAGCCGCAGATACAGGCTGCCCTGAATTTGACGAGTGCTGGAGTGGCAGGAGAGTCGATGAAAGACTGGTTTGAAGCATTTGGAGACAAAATATACCATATCCGTTTTGTGGATGGACGTCCGCAGGGATGCCTTGCATGGGGAGATGGTTTGAGACCGTTAGAGGATCAATTGATTTGTCTGGATCAGTACAAATATAAAGGATTGCTAAGCCTGGCACTGAATGATGCACGCTACCTGGAGGATCCGGCTACAGCCGATCGGCAGAATATGCGTGAATTGGAACCGTTTATAATGGATTAATGGAGTAATTGTATGAGGAGGAAGCGAAAATGAAAATAGTTGATTTTGATAAACTTTCGGTATTGAATCTTCATTATTGCCAATATACATTGGATTATTTCCTGGATTGTATGCAGGAACTGGGAATCAAAAATGTAGAATTGCTGGGAGGACATCAAGGACTTTGGCTGGATCCAAAGGAATATCAGGATCCAGAGCCAGTCCGTAAAAAATTACAGGAACACGGTTTGAAGTGTCCGGTATTTACACCACAGAATTGCCGGTTTGGTTACCAATTTGGTGTAAAAGAACCAGAACTGAGAGAAAAAACATTTGGATTTTTTGCAAATGCGATACGTCTGGGGGCTGCGCTGGGGGCAGAGAAGATGGAAGCAAATTCCGGATGGGGTTACTGGGATGAAGCGGAGGAGGATGGATTGAAACGGGCAGCTGAGATGCATCAGAGACTTTGTGAGGTCGCAGAGGAAAATGGCGTGACAATTGTGGCAGAGTCTTTACGGCCGCAGGAATCAAGAATTGGGTATAGTTTGCGGCAAATGAAACAGTTATTTGATTTAGTCGATCATCCGCGCTTTAAAGTTATGATTGATTTGACAGCAATGTCGGTTTCTGGTGAAACGATTCAGCAGTGGTTTGATGTTTTTGGAAAGGAAAACATTGTACATTCACATTTTCAGGATTGTGATCCCTATGGGCATTACATCTGGGGTGAAGGGAAGAGAAACTTAAGAAAAGATTTAGAGGACATGGTAAAAAATGGATATGAGGGATATTTTACGCAGGAACTGACAGCACCGGCGTATTACCTGGATCCATTTCGTTATGACAAAAGAAATGTGCAGAATTTGAGAATGTACATGGAATAGAGGAGAGAAAGAATATGTGGACAGATGAATTATTTCATGTTAAAAAACCGATCATTGCACTGTTGCATTTGCGGGCGCTGCCGGGGGATCCTCTGTATGAAAAAGATGCAACGATGGGAGAGGTAATTAAAAATGCAGCCAGAGAGCTTCAGGCGCTCCAGGAGGGAGGAGTAGATGGAATTTTGATTGCCAATGAATTCAGCCTTCCGTATGAAAAAAAGGTTTCCTACGTAACTGTGGCAGCGATGGGACGGATTGTGGGAGAATTAAAAAAAGAGATAAAAGTTCCATTTGGTGTCAATATTGTTTCTAATCCATTGGCGACGATCGATTTGGCAGCGGCAGTCGAGGCAGATTTTGTAAGAAGTACATTTACGGGTGCCTATATAGGTGAAAATGGAATTACAGATACGAATATTCCAGAAGTCTTGCGTAGAAAAAAAGCACTTGGACTAGATAAAATGAAATTGCTATATAAGGTAAATCCAGAGTCGGATGTATATCTAGCAGAGAGAAGTCTGGAAAAAATAACAAAATCCATGATTTTTCATTGCTTTCCAGATGGTCTGTGTGTTTCTGGAAGTAGTGCTGGTCAGGAAACGGATTCAAGTTTGGTACGCAGGGTCAAGGCAGTTTCTGGATTTGTTCCTGTTTTCTGTAATACAGGGTGTACGAAGGAAAATGTGGTTGAAAAACTTAGTGAATGTGATGGCGCTTGTGTAGGGACTGCTTTTAAGAAAGATGGTAAATTTGAGAACTTTGTTGAAAAACAGAGAGTCATGGAGTTTATGGATGTAGTTAAGGCGTATCGCTGTACAATGAAAGAAGGCGTATAGACGTTGCATTATTTTTTAGGAATTGACGTTGGTACATATTCAAGTAAAGGAGTTCTAACAGATGAGTCTGGAAAGGTGGTAAGTCGGGCAGTTACTCATCACGGAATGGAAAATCCAGAACCTGGTTATTATGAGCAGGACGCGGATAAGGTATGGTGGAATGATTTTTGCATTTTGTCAAAAATGCTCTTACAGCAGAGTGGTGTAGAACCAGAAAAAATTGCTTGTGTAGGGGGAAGCACATTGGGAGCAGATTGCCTTCCAGTTGATAAGGATGGGCATCCTTTACGAAAAGCAATTTTATATGGTATTGATGCACGTTGCGTGGAAGAAATGGAGTATCTCTCACAGTATTATGGCACAGAAAAAGTAAAAAAACTATTTGGACGTCCAATTTGCAGTGGAGATGTGTCTGCTAAAATTTTATGGATAAAAAATCATGAACCAGAGGTATATAGACGCACACACAAGTTTTTGACAGGTTCTTCTTATCTAACATTTAAACTAACTGGAAAATATGTAATAGATACATTTTTGGGGATGGCTTCATTTCGTCCGCTGTATTATCCGGATGGGAGCATCCATAAAGAAATGTGTAAACCGATTTGTATGCCGGAGCAGTTGGCAGAAGGAATGCCGGTTACCCATATTTGTGGAACGGTAACAAAGCAGGCAGCTAAGGAGACAGGACTCAAAGAAGGAACGCCAGTTATTACTGGAACTGGAGATTCAGCAGCTGAGGCAATCAGTGTAGGAGTACTTGCACCAGGCGATCTGATGGTACAGTTTGGATCGTCCTTATTTTTCTATTGTTGTGCAGATCGGCTGATTCAGGATGAGCGAGTGCGCGGAAATCCATTTTTAATTCCAGAAACTTATAGTGTAGCAGCAGGAACTAATAATGGAGGCACACTTCAAAAATGGTATTTGGAACAGTTATTTTCTGAATGCTTGGAAAAGGAAAAAACAGCAGGATTGAATGCATATGAAGAAATGATGAAAGGAATTTCTGAGATTTCACCCGGATCAGATGGTTTGATAACTTTACCCTACTTTGCGGGAGAAAGGACACCGCTGAATGATCCGGACGCAAGAGGAATGATCGTGGGACTTTCATTGAGTCATACAAAAAGACATTTGTATCGCTCGGCATTGGAAGGAATTGGGTATTCAGTTGCACAGCATATTGACATATTCCGTGAAAATGGTTTGCCTGTAAACCGGATTGCAGCGGCGGGGGGAGGAACGAAAAACGCAGTTTGGATGCAGATGGTGGCGGATATAGCAGGGGTATCGTTGGAAACACCAAAGGAAGACATAGGGGCAGCTTATGGAGATGCACTGATGGCAGCGATTGGAGTCGGATTCTACCAAGGTTTTTCAGATTTGCGCCAAGTAATCCAAAAGAAATGTATTTATAAGCCGGATTTAGAGAGGCATGAGTTATACAAGCCATTTAGAAAGCTATTTGATGAATTATATAGGTGTAATCAGGAAATATTACATAGTTTATCTAAGCATAACAAGTAAATAAAAGATATGGAAAGGCTTTTTGACTGTAATAATTGATATTACAATTGAAAAGCTTTTTCATTTATAGGTTCCCGATAATGTGTAAAAATGAAATTCAATCAACCGGGCAGAATATATGTTCGAAATTCCGCACTTTCCTTGCAATGAAAACTGTGCTATGGTATACTGAAAAGAAGATTTGGAGGCATTTTGAAGCGTTCTTTTTTTAGTTTGAACCAGATCTTGAACCAGTGAGAAAAGGAAGGAATTTACCGTGATTTCGTATGTAAAAGGCATCCTGGCGGAGAAAGCAAAGGACCGTATCGTGGTCGAGTCCGGCATGATGGGGATCGGGATTTTTGTCCCGATGTCGGTGCTGGAAGTTTTACCGCCGCTCGGGGAAGAGGTAAAGATATATACGCACCTGCAGGTGCGGGAGGATGATATGAGCCTGTACGGCTTTTTAAGCCGTTCGGATCTGGAGATGTTCCGCCAGCTTCTGGGGGTCAACGGCATTGGTCCGAAGGGGGCACTTGGCATCTTGTCGGCGCTGCGTCCGGAGGATCTGCGTCTTGCGGTTATGACTGGGGATGCGAAGGCGATCTCCCGTGCACCGGGCGTTGGGGCAAAGACGGCACAGCGGATCATTCTCGATTTGAAGGATAAAGTACAGGCAGAGGATCTGCTGACACCGCTGTTAGATGGCAGTGCGGCGGTTTCGCCGGCTGCGGGGAACGGGCTTTCAGGCAATGCGGTGAAGGAAGCCGTGGAGGCGCTGGTGGCGCTGGGATATACGAATGCCGAGGCGGTGAAGGCGGTCAAGAGCGCCAATGTGACGGAAGAGATGGATTCCGAGGCGGTATTGAAGGCATCACTGAAATATCTGGCGTTTTTGTAAAACAACCTATGTGTCGGACATTCGAAATTGCAGGATCATAAAAAATAGTGGTGCTTGTGCGTCAGATGAAAATTTGGAATGTGTGGCAGATATGAGAAAATGGAACTGTCATGGCTTAATTGAATGAGAGAGAAAAACAGGAAAGACAGGAAACAAGTATGAGCAGAAGGACGATTACAACCGAGGTGACGGAGGAGGATAAGCGGATTGAGGGAAGTCTCCGCCCGCAGACCTTAGACGAATATATCGGTCAGGAGCGGATCAAATCGACGTTAAAGGTATTTATCCATGCGGCGAAATCCCGCGGCGAGGCGCTTGACCATGTTCTTTTCTATGGACCGCCGGGATTGGGAAAGACGACACTTAGCGGCATTATCGCCAATGAGATGGGAACCCGTATGAAGGTTACTTCCGGTCCGGCAATCGAGAAACCAGGGGAGATTGCGGCGATTCTCAACGGGCTCCAGGAGGGAGACGTCCTCTTTGTGGATGAGATTCACCGCTTAAACCGCCAGGTGGAAGAGGTGCTTTATCCGGCGATGGAGGACTATGCGATCGATATCATGTTGGGAAAAGATTCGACGGCGCGCTCGATTCGTCTGGATCTGCCGAAATTTACGCTGGTAGGCGCGACGACACGCGCGGGGCTTCTGACGGCGCCGCTACGCGACCGCTTCGGCATCGTGCAGAAGATGGATTTTTATACGCCTGAAGAGCTGCAGACGATTGTCCTGCGGACGGCGGGAGTTCTGAATGTGGAGATTGATAAGACGGGGGCCTATGAGATTGCGAGACGTTCGAGAGGAACGCCGCGTCTGGCAAACCGCCTGTTAAAACGTGTGAGGGACTTTGCACAGGTCAAGTACAACGGCGTGATTACGAAAGAAGTCGCGGATTTTGCACTGGATATCCTTGATGTGGACAAGCTGGGACTTGACAACAACGACCGTGCGATCTTACATATGATTATCGACAAGTTTTCCGGCGGTCCGGTCGGACTGGAGACGCTGGCGGCAGCGCTGGGCGAGGATGCTGGGACACTGGAAGATGTGTATGAACCGTATCTTCTGATGAACGGTCTGCTCAACCGGACTCCGCGTGGGCGGATGGCGACCGAAGCAGCGTATCGGCATCTCGGGTATGCCTGGAATCAAGCAAAAAACGGTATTTCTGAGATTTGATATTTGATTGATTTGAAGGTGGTATTTCTGTGTGGGTGACGTGACAACGTCGAACCATATTTATTAATAGATAGAAAGAAGAGAATGCGATGGCAAAACAGTATATAGATGTATTAATTGATGGAAAAGTGTATAGCCTGGGCGGCAGTGAGACGGAAGGATATGTACAGCAGATTGCCACGTATCTGAATGGGAAGATTTTCCAGCTCAAGGCGCAGCCGGGATTTTTGAAAATGCCGGAAGACTACCAGAGTATTATGACTTATCTGAATCTGGCGGATGATTATTTTAAAGAAAAAGAGAGTGCGAAGGCACTTGCATCCGACAAAGAGAGCATGGAAAAAGAGACATACCGTCTGAAACATGAGATGGTCAGCACCCAGATGAAACTCGAGAGTCTCCGCAATGAGCGCACCGTCAGCGAGGAAGAACTGGAGACAGCAAAGAAGGCGGCAAAAGAGGCAGCTGAGCAGGCGGAAGCTGCTAAAAATGAGGTACAGGCGCAGATCGAGCGTGTGAAAAAAGAAGCGCAGGAGCAGATCGAGGCTGTGAAGAAAACAGCACAGGAACAGGTTGAGTCTGCAAGAAAAGAAGCGCAGGAGCAGATCGAGGCTGTGAAGAAAACAGCACAGGAACAGGTTGAGTCTGCAAGAAAAGAAGCGCAGGAGCAGATCGAGGCTGTGAAGAAAACAGCACAAGAACAGGTTGAGTCTGCAAGAAAAGAAGCGCAGGAGCAGATTGAACGTGCGAAGAGAGAGGTACAGGAGCGCGTGGAATCCGCGGAAAAAGCAGCCCAGGATCGCGCTGCCAGGGTGGAGCAGACAGTCCGGGAGCAGGCAGAAGCTGCAAAGAAAGAGGCATTGGAACAGATTGCGGATGCAAAGAAAGAAGCAAACGATTTCCGTGGAGAAGCAGAGGTTTGGAAACAGGAGGCAGAAGATCAGCGTCTGGCGGTCGAGTCATCCCAGAGTGAAATCGCTTCTTTGCAGGACAAGCTGGAGATTCTCAAACAACAGCTTGAAGAAGCGAGACAGGCGGCGACAGCTGTGCAGACGGAAAAAACGCAGCTGGAAGCACGTCTGATGCAGACGGAACAGGAAAAACAAAGTGTAAAAGAGCAGCTGAGCCAGCTGGAGCAGGAAAAACAGACGATAAAGAAAGATCTGGAAGAAAGCCTCCAGGAGGCAGGGGCAGCACGTGAGGAACTGGCAGCTGTCCGTCAGGCACAGGTGGAGGCATATATGAAGCGGAAGCCATTTCCCAAGAGACAGGGAACGGTGGAACTGAAAGATGCAATTCTGCGGTTATAGTGGGTGAAATGATATGAAAAAAAAGGTGGAAATTCTGGCACCGGCGGGTTCCTTCGATAGCATGAAAGCGGCGGTGGCAGCGGGGGCGGACGCAGTCTATATGGGCGGCAGCCGTTTCGGAGCCAGGGCATATGCGGAAAATCCGGATGAAATGGGGATGCTGGAAGCGATCAACTACGTGCATCTGCATGGGCGCCAGCTTTATATGACGGTCAATACGCTGGTAAAGGAAGACGAGATGGATGACTTATACGACTATCTGCTTCCGTATTACCAGGCGGGACTGGATGCCGTGATCGTGCAGGACATGGGGGTATTTTCTTATATCCGGGAGCATTTTCCGGATTTGCCGGTTCATGCGAGCACACAGATGACGATTACCGGACCGGAGGGCGCGGCGCTTATGACGAGAATGGGCGCGGTCCGCATCGTCACAGCGCGTGAACTTTCATTGGAAGAGATACGCCGCATTTATCAGGAGACGGGCGTGGAGATAGAGAGCTTTGTTCACGGGGCTCTCTGTTACTGTTATTCGGGACAATGCCTGTTCAGCAGCCTGATCGGCGGCAGAAGCGGCAACCGGGGACGATGCGCTCAGACCTGCCGGCTTCCGTTTGATGTCCTTCGGCGGCTGGATGAGAACAACCCGAATGAAAACAAAAACAAAAAGAAAGAAAATGGCGTGTTAAATCCGGGTGATTCCAAGTATGTGCTCAGTCTCAAGGATCTTTGTACGCTGGATATTTTGCCGGATATTCTGGAAGCAGGCGTTTATTCCTTGAAAATCGAGGGGCGCATGAAGAGTCCGCGCTATACGGCAGGCGTGGTGCGCCTGTACCGGAAATATGTAGATTTATATTTAAAGAATGGCAGAAAAGGTTACCGGGTTGACCCGAAAGACCGGAAGGAGCTGCTGGATCTGTTTGACCGCGGCGGTCAGACGTTAGGCTATTATACCGAGCACAATGGACGCGATATGGTGGTCTGCCATGAGAAACCGGCATTCCGCCAGGAAAACCGGGAACTTTACCAGTATCTGGACAAAACGTATGTGGAAGCAGAGGTGAAAGAACCGGTTCAGGGGTTTGCGCGTGTCTGTGAAGGCGAACCGCTGCAGCTGACGCTTCAATACGAAGATCCGCTGACGGGAGAAAGCCGGATGGCAGGCGGAATCGGAGCAGTTGTCCAGACGGCAGTGAAACAGCCGATGAGCAAGGAACGGATTGAGAAACAGCTCGGAAAAACGGGAAATACGCCGTATTATTTTGAAAATCTGGAAGTGGAGACAGGCGGCAGCTCCTTTGTGCCGGTGCAGGAGTTAAATGAACTCCGCCGCTCTGCGTTTGAGCAGCTGACCGAGGAGATACTGCGTCCATACCGCCGGGAGATACCGGAAAATAGGGCGTGCGGGACAGGAAAAGGATGGCAAAATCCGGAAGAAAAGAATCTGGAAGAAAATAACCAGACAGGTTCGGAATCAGAAAAAACCAGCCCGGCTCAGGACGTTGAACTCACAGCAGATTTACCTGTACAGAGCCAGAAAACGCTGTTTGAGAATAAAAAAGGGAATAAAACAGCTCTGTACCACATCCACGTTTCGGTCGAACACCCGGCACAGTTAAAAGTGGCGTTATCCGTACCGGAAGTCGGAGCCATCTATCTGGATAGCGCTGAATTTGGCGCCGAACAGTGGAACGAATGGGTATCGCGCTGCCATGAGGCAGACAAGCAGTGCCTTTTGGTAATGCCGCATATTTTCCGCGATCGGGCAAAGGAATATTTTGAAACACATCGTTCCAGGCTGGAATCGGCGGGATTTGACGGTCTTGTCATCCGGGCATGGGAAGAGCTGGAACTGGTGCGCGAGTGGAAGATTTCCATCCCGCTTGTGATGGATTATGGTATTTATACGATGAATCACCGGGCGGAGGATTTTGTGCGGGAGATGGCGCCGGAGCTTTCGATGCGTTTTACCCTTCCGGTCGAGCTCAACAGCCGGGAGTTGGAGGCGCGCGACAGCCGGGAACGGGAACTTCTCGTATATGGCTCGATCCCGGTCATGGTAACCGCCCAGTGCATTCGGAAAACCGTGGAAGGATGCAGTAAATGTCCGGAATATCTGTATCTGCGGGATCGCAAAAAGAAGGTATTTCCGGTAAGGAACCAGTGCCGCTTCTGCTGCAATACGATCTACAATTCCAGCCCCCTGTCGCTTTTGAAGGATAAAAAGCAGATAGACCGCCTGCAGCCGGAGGTGCTGCGTCTGGCATTTACGTCGGAGAGTGCGGCACAGACCGGGGAAGTGCTGGATGCCTACGTGAAGACCTTCCTCCATCAGGAACCGGTGGAGCTGGAGGGCGAATTTACAAGAGGTCATTTTAAGAGGGGCGTAGAGTAGCGTGTGTACCGGGAATCTTCCGGGTACACATGAAAAGGAGGATCACCATGATAAATCTTGTGACAACGATGTCCAGGTATCTGATGATATTGCTGATACTGATTTATACATATTACAATTTCCGCTTTTTTTCACTGCCGGATGACGAGTCGAAACTCCGGCTCTGTCGTCTGCAGAATGTACCGCTGTTTTTGATATTTCTTCTGTCGGGTACGATCATTTATCTACAAACCGAGGATGAGGCAGTTGTGCTGTTTTTCGGTGCGCAGCTTGTCTTTTTTGTCCTGTACCAGCTCTTATACCGGCTGTTTTACCGGAATGCGTCGAGACTGTTGCTGAACAACACGTGTATGCTTCTGTGCACCAGTTTTATCATGCTGACGCGCATCTCGATGGACAAGGCGGTCCGCCAGTTTATCATCATGGCAGTTGCGGCGGTTATCACAATGATTATACCATATGTGATAGATAGAACCTGGCAGCTCGCTAAGATACCGTGGGTGTACGGCCTGATAGGTCTGGCGCTGCTGCTGGTTGTCTGTGTGATCGGCAATACCAGCTTCGGCGCGCAGCTTTCGATCAGTATCGGCGGATTTTCGTTCCAGCCGTCCGAGTTTGTTAAGATCAGCTTTGTATTCTTCGTGGCGACGATGTTTTACCGCTCAACGGAGTTTAAAAATGTGGCGATCACGACCGGCGTGGCGGCGGCGCACGTGTTGATTCTGGTGTTATCCAAGGATCTGGGAAGTGCGCTGATTTTTTTCCTCGCCTATGTCCTGATGCTGTTTATTGCAACCTCCAACTGGCTGTATCTGGCAGGCGGTCTTGGAAGCGGCTGTGCGGCTGCGATGCTGGCGTATAAGCTGTTTTCGCATGTGCGTGTCCGAGTGGAAGCATGGCAGGATCCGTGGAGTGACATTGCAGGAAAAGGATATCAGGTTACGCAGGCGCTCTTTGCGATCGGCACAGGCGGCTGGTTTGGCATGGGACTTTACCAGGGGATGCCGAAGAAGATCCCGGTTGTCGAGAAGGACTTCATTTTCGCGGCGATCTCGGAGGAGCTGGGCGGCATCTATGCGCTCTGTATTCTCCTGATCTGTCTGGGCTGCTTCATGCAGTTTATGCTGATTGCGACCCGGATGCAGGCATTATTTTACAAGTTGATCGCGTTTGGTCTGGGAATTGAGTATGTGGTGCAGGTGTTCCTGACGATCGGTGGCGTGACCAAGTTTATTCCGTCCACCGGCGTGACGCTGCCGCTTGTCAGTTATGGAGGCAGTTCGATTCTCAGCACATTTATCCTGTTTGGCGTGATACAGGGACTATATGTCCTGAAACGGAATGAGGAAGAAGAGGAGGAGCAGCAGTTTGATGAGGCAGAAGGATGAAATGGAAAGAACTGAAAATGCGAGAGCGCGTTCAAACCGTCATATTCTGTGGCTGACCTATGGGATTGCGGCGCTCTTTATCGCGATGGCCGTTTATTTTGGCTGGTTTATCCAGTTTAAGAGTGAAAATATGATCGGCAGCTCTTATAATGCGAGGCTCGATCTCCTCTCAGACCGGGTGACCCGCGGTTCGATTATGAGCAATGATAAAACGGTGCTGGCGCAGACGAACGTTGCAAGTGACGGAAGCGAGAAACGCTATTATCCGTATGATTATCTGTTTGTCCATTCGGTCGGATATTCCGGCAAAAATGGAAAAACAGGTCTGGAGTCGCTGGCGAATTTCTACCTGCTTTCCTCCCATGTGAATCTGATTGAGAAAACGATCAATGAATTTCAGGGGAAGAAAAATCTGGGCGACAATGTGATTACGACGCTCGATGTGGATCTGCAGCAGACGGCATCCGACGCGATCGGAAAACACCGGGGCGCAGTTATCGTCATGGAACCGGATACGGGAAAGATTTTGACGATGGTTTCCCAGCCGAATTTCAATGCGAATCTCGTCGATGAGCGCTGGGCAGAGTTGACATCGCCGGACAACACGAAGGCGCAGTTAGTCAACCGCGCGACGCAGGGCTTATATCCGCCGGGATCGACGTTCAAGATGCTGACGGTGCTGGAATATATGAAAGAGAACCCGAATACCTGGCAGGACTATGTGTATAATTGTAATGGCTCTTACCAGAATGGCGATTATACGATTAAATGTTACCACGGGACGGCACACGGGGCGCAGAACCTGATTCAGGCATTTGCCAATTCCTGCAACGGTGCGTTTGCGGAGATTGGAATGCAGATTAATTCAGAAAAATTCCGGGCGCTGGCAAATCAGATGCTCTTTAATTCGGAGCTTCCGTACACACTTCCGTACAACCAGAGCACATTTTCGCTCGACGGCAGTTCGGATGACTGGGAAAAGCTTCAGACCGCGATCGGACAGGGAAAAACCCAGATTACGCCGCTGCATAACCTGATGATCGTATCGGCGATCGCCAACGGCGGCACGCTGATGAAGCCATATATGATCGATCATGTTGAAAATGTGGGTGGTCAGACGGTCAAGAAGTTCCTTCCGTCCGCCTATGGAACCCTGATGTCTGCGAATGACGCACAGTTTCTGACCCATCTCATGAGCCAGGTGGTCGAGATTGGTACGGGTTCCGCGATGCGGGGGGCATCCTATACGGTGGCCGGAAAAACCGGTTCCGCCGAGTTTGAGACAGGTAAGGAGACACATTCCTGGTTTGTCGGTTTCGCTCCAGCAGACAAGCCGAAGGTGGCGATCTGCGTGCTGGCAGAAGAGTCCGGTTCCGGCGGTGCGGTCGCTGCGCCGATCGCAAGACAGGTGCTGGATCGGTATTTTGCGAAATATGGGCAGTAGGACAAAAGAAAAGGGCAGGAAAGCGATTTGAAGCTTTTCCTGCCCTTTTTGTCTCAAATATGCATAGTCACATTTTATTTACACAGCTGTTCCAGATCCCCATAGAATTCCGGATAGGAGATGTTCACGCAGTCTGCATCCAGAATTTCGGTCTCGCCGGAAGCGCCGAGTGCGGCAACGGCGAAGGTCATGGCGATGCGGTGATCCTTCTTGCTGTCGATCACAGCACCGTGCAGCGGCTTGCCGCCGTGGATGATTATGCCATCCTCGGTCTCGGTCACATCCGCGCCCATAGCGGTTAAATTCTCTACCATGACAGCAATGCGGTTTGACTCTTTTACCTTCAGTTCCGCGGCATCGCGTATGACGGTGGTTCCCTCGGCATAGCACGCCATCGCAGCGATCACCGGAAGCTCGTCGATGAGAGTCGGGATGATCGCACCCTCGATTGCGGTTCCAGTCAGCTTACCGGAGCGGACGAGCAGGTCGGCGGTCGGTTCGCCGGAGGCGGTGTTTACATTGAGAAGTTCGACATCCGCGTTCATCGCCTTGCAGACGCGCAGGATGCCGTCGCGGGTCGGGTTGATACCGACATTTTTAATTAAGATTTCTGAATCCGGTACGATGAGTCCGGCTGCGATAAAGAAGGCAGCGGAGGAGATATCGCCCGGAACCAGAATTTTCTGTCCATAGAGCTGTTTTGCCGGCTGTAAAATCGCGGTGGTTCCTTCTGTGTGGATGTCTGCGCCGAATGCGGACAGCATCCGTTCACTGTGATCGCGGGAGATGTACGGTTCGGTCACGCGGGTTTCTCCGTCGGCATACAGACCTGCCAGCAGAATCGAGGATTTGACCTGGGCGGAGGCAACCGGAGAATTATAATGGATGCCGTGCAGCGGTGAGCCGGTGATATGGAGCGGCGCGCAGCCATTTCCATTGACACTCTCGATCTTTGCGCCCATCTGAGAGAGAGGATCGATGATGCGCTTCATCGGACGTTTCTGGATGGAAGCGTCGCCGGTCAGTGTTGTGTCAAATTTCTGGGCCGAGAGAATGCCGGAGATCAGGCGCGTTGTGGTGCCGCTGTTGCCGCAGTCTAAAACGGAGTCTGGGGCAGTCAGCCCGTGCAGTCCACGTCCGTGGACGAGAACGGTCTCGCCCTGATTTTCGATCGAGATTCCCATTTTGGAAAAACAGGAGATCGTGGAGAGACAGTCTGCGCCCTGCAGGAAGCCGTGGATTTCGGTCAGTCCGTCCGCAAGAGCGCCGAACATGACGCTGCGGTGGGAGATGGACTTGTCTCCCGGAACGGTCAGTTCGCCCCGGAGAGAAGATGTATGGGTAAATTTCATTGAGTTCATAGTTGTACCTGCCTAAACATTAATGTTGAAAGTTAAGTTTGAAACATACATTGCAGTCTACGCGAACAGCGTGTAATTGTATTTCTTCAAACGCGCCCACGCCGCTTCCATCGAAGTCTTGTCGTAGAAGCTGATCCGCAGCGCGCCCTCGCCATGCTCACGGTTGTGGCTGATGCCGATATTTTTGATACTGATTCCTTTACCGGAGAGGATCGAGGAAATGATGGAGATAGCACCTGGCTCGTCCACCACGTCGGCGGAGAAGGTGTATTCCGGCTGTATCGATCCTTTTGGAGTTTCTGCAAACGAATTCCGGTAGTCGCGGGAGGACTCAAACAGCTGGTAGATGGCTCTAGACTGGTGGTCGGACAGTTCTTCCCGCAATGTCGTCAGGGAATCAATGTAGCGATCCAGCACCTCAGTGATATTGCCTGTGTTCGTCATGCAGATCTGTTCCCACATGACCGGAGAAGAGGAGGCAATACGGGTGATATCCTTGAAACCTCCGGCAGCCAGCCGTTTCATCATCTGATCCTCGCTGTCGCAGTCGTGTACCAGGTTGACCAGGCTGGAGGCGATGAGGTGCGGCAGATGGCTGATCGCCGCGACAATGAAATCATGACGATGGTAATCCAGCACCAGGGGCAGCGCACCGATCGCCTTTGCCACATCCACCATACGGTCAGTGTGGGAAGCTGGGGTGTGCGGTGTCGGGGTAATGATATAGTATGCATTTTCCAGCAAATGGTCGGTTGAACTCTCGTAGCCGGTCTTTTCCGAGCCAGCCATCGGGTGTCCGCCGACGAAGCAGCTTTCCATGCCAAGCGCGGCAACGGTCTCATGAATGCTGGTCTTGGTGCTTCCGACGTCAGTCACAACCGCGCCTTCCTTTAAGAACGGCCGGATCTGGCGCAGATAGGATTCATTAAATTCAACCGGTGTGCACAGGAAAATGATGTCGCACTCGCTTAAATGCTCGTCCACGCCGTCCAGAATCAGGTCAACAATGCCGTCTGCATGTGCCTGTTCCAATTTTTCGCGGGTCCGCATATAAGCCATGATCTGAATATCCGGGGCGCTGCGTTTCAAACCTCTGGCGATAGAGCCGCCGATCAGACCGAGTCCGATGAAACCGGCGGTAAGATGATTAATCGGTGTATTCATAGCAATTACGCTCTCTTTCATAGGTAGTATAGTAAAAAATGAAACTAGAAATTATTGTAGAATAGAACAAGTCACTTGTCAACGATTTTACGCGTTGAAGTGAAAAAGAAATTTTTTTACATCTGTTTATTACTAAATTTGCGAAAATGCGATTGATTTCACCGCCTTTGAACAGGGAAATTGTCGCATTTTCAATGCTTTTCAAAATAAAACGAATAAATTTTGTATAAAGGTGTTGTTTTGCTTGAAATTTTCTCTATTTTCTTGTACAATATGAACAGAGGTTAAAATACAAGAAAAAAACATCAAAATAAATAGACGGGAGGACTTAACTATGAACGTGTATGGGACAAAACAAATCCGCAATGTAGTGTTACTGGGGCACGGCGGTGCCGGCAAGACAACGGTAGCAGAGGCGCTGGCACTGGTAACAGGTACTACCAAGAGAATGGGAAAAGTTCCGGAAGGAACCACCATCAGCGATTATGATAAAGAAGAAATCAAGAGACAGTTCTCTATCTCCACCACGCTGATTCCGTTGGAGTATCAGGGAGAAGATGGACCGATCAAGATTAACCTGTTAGATACCCCTGGCTATTTTGATTTTGTGGGAGAAGTAGAGGAAGCTATCAGTGTAGCAGATGCAGCAATCATCGTTGTAAACTGCAAGGCTGGCATCGAAGTCGGAACCGAGAAGGCATGGGAACTCTGTGAAGAGTACAACCTGCCGCGCCTGTTCTTCGTTACCAACATGGATGACGATCAGGCAAGCTTCCGTGAGCTGATCTTAAAACTGGAGAAACAGTTTGGCCGTAAGATCGCGCCGTTCCAGGTGCCGATCCGTGAAAATGAAAAATTTGTCGGCTTTGTCAATGCGGTAAAGATGGAAGGCCGCCGTTTCACCCATTTAAGCGAATATGAGAAATGCGAGATTCCGGAGTACACCAAGAAGAACCTCGGCATCATCCGTGATGCGCTGATCGAGGCAGTGGCAGAGACGAGTGAAGAATATATGGAGCGCTATTTCTCCGGTGAAGAATTTACACAGGAAGAGATCGCACAGGCGCTGCGCGAGCACGTAAGTGAGGGCAACATCGTTCCGGTTATGATGGGTTCCGGTGTCAATGCACAGGGCTTCGCATATTTGCTGCAGGCGATCGATAAATACTTCCCGTCACCGGACAAGTTCGAGTGTGTCGGTGTCGATGTATCGACCGCAGAGCGCTTTACCGCTAAATATAATGACGATGTATCCCTGTCGGCACGTGTTTTCAAGACTGTGGTTGACCCGTTCATCGGCAAATACTCCCTGATGAAGATTTGTACCGGTACCTTAAAACCAGATACCGTTATCTACAATGTAAACAAAGATGCTGAAGAGAAAGTTCAGAAAGTATATGTTCTCCGCGGCAAGGATGTCATCGAGGTTCCGGAATTAAAGGCGGGCGATATCGGCGCGGTTGCCAAATTAAACGTTACTCAGACCGGCGATACCATCGCAGTCCGCACGGCTCCGATTGTATACCACAAACCGAAGATTTCTACCCCGTATACCTACATGGCATACGCAGCTAAGACCAAAGGCGATGAGGACAAGATCTCCAGTGCACTGGCAAAGATGATGGACGAAGATCTGACACTCAGAAGCGTCAGCGATACCGAGAACCGTCAGACCTTACTTTACGGCATCGGCGAGCAGCAGCTCGAAGTCGTTGTCAGCAAGCTGCAGACAAGATATAAAGTAGACATTGTGCTCAGCAAACCGAAATTTGCATTCCGCGAGACACTTCGCAAGAAAGTAGAAGCACAGGGCAAATATAAGAAACAGTCTGGTGGACATGGACAGTACGGCGATGTTAAGATGTCCTTCGAGCCGTCCGGCGATCTGGAGACACCATATGTATTCGAAGAAAAGGTATTTGGCGGTGCCGTTCCGAAGAACTACTTCCCGGCAGTTGAGAAGGGTGTTCAGGAATGTGTACAGAAGGGTCCGTTGGCTGGATATCCGGTTGTCGGTGTGAAGGCAACCCTGTTAGATGGTTCCTATCATCCGGTTGACTCCTCCGAGATGGCATTCAAGATGGCAGCGACGCTGGCATTCAAGAAAGCGTTCATGGAAGCGAATCCAGTTCTCCTTGAACCGATCGCATCCCTGAAGGTAACCGTTCCGGATAAATTTACCGGCGACGTCATGGGCGATCTGAACCGCAGAAGAGGCCGTGTTCTCGGTATGAACTCCAACCATCACGGCAAACAGATCATCGAGGCAGATATCCCGATGTCCGAGCTGTTTGGTTATAATACCGACCTTCGTTCCATGACCGGCGGTATCGGCGAATTCTCCTATGAGTTCAGCCGCTATGAGCAGGCTCCGGGCGATGTACAGAAGAGAGAAGTGGAGGCGAGAGCGGCAGAAGCTGAATAATGGCAGATGAAGTGCTTACCGTTTCGGTCAAAAATATGATATTCTTATATAAATAAGCAGAAAACCGCCGCAGGCGGCTGAGTGGATCGATACCGATTCATCAAGGCTGTCAGCGGCGGCTTTCTCTTTCTGGAAGGTCTTTCGGATCGATATGGTTATAGGCTGTGCTTGAATTGAACAAAGCGCTGCGAATGTTATCGATGGGACAGGCGAGAAGTTAAGGCAGTGAATGCGGATGCCAAATTGCTACGAATTGCGTTCTTTTGCAATTTTCAAAAAGAAGGCTATAAATTGTAAGAAAATAGAAAAGACTACCCACCTGTAAAAAGGTATAATGTTGCAAAGAGAACAACTTATACAGACAGGTGGGTGGCCTTTTTATGATAGAGAAAAATGAGAAAAGCGGGGAACTCATGGAAGTAAAAGAACAGGCAAAAACAGTTCGGAAACACCCGGAGCGGATGATTGTGCATATCTGGCTGGTGCTGGCGCTTATTTGTCTGCTGGCGGGTCTGATCGCCCAGTATACGTTCCGGCTGAAAGAACCGCTGTTTCTGCACTACAGCCAGTCGGCTTATCTGGGCTGTGGGCTGGACGGAGTAGAAACTTCGGAGGATGGAATCGTTTCATCTGTGTCAAGTGAGGCGCTTGAAGAAGAAAGTACCGATTCCGATGTGAAAGTTGGAGTTTTAGACGAAGGTATGAAAGACCTGAATGCGGATATGGGATTGGAGAATACAGTGTCTTTGTATGCACTGGGGGAAGAAAGTGTGGATGAGACAGATGAAACTTTGGATGTATGGTATACACAGGTAAATTTTGCCTATCTGACGGATGTGACGGATGAGATCTGTGTGAGAGAAATTCGTTTTTCAGAGTTGCCTGAACTTCAAATGCAGGAAATGCGGGAGACAGTCCAGTCAGCGGGACAGTATGCGCTTCATCGCCTGGATGCTACGCTTTCGATTGAAGATCCGCAGCATAACGGGATCAGTCAGTGGAGAATCCTGACGCGGGCGCAGGTGCTCTATTCAGATGGAAACACAGCGGACGTAAAAATTGGTAATCTGGTACTGATTGCAAATCCGGAGGGCGGGAGCGCCCTGGAAAATCCAAGTTCCAGCGCCAATTCAGATGGAACGGCCACACAGGTTTACACCGTTCAGAAAGATGGAACCATCGAAGTAAAAGGCTGCATTGCGTCAGCCGGGGAGATGGAAAATTTTTCGATGACCTTAAATGGAGAGCCTATCCCAGCCCAAAAAGAAGGGGAAGAGCCGAAACGGCTGACAGTAAAAACGGGTGATGTGCTGACGTTCCAGAGCCATTGGATTGGCAAAGAGGAAGACCAGTCGCCGCAGGTATTTCATTCAGGAGTTGCAGTGCTTTCATATATCGGCAAAGATGGCGGGGAGCAGGTTCTTTCATTTGAAAATGAATACAGGAAGAGAAGGGAGCTTCGCTTTATTGATGTGTGGAAATATCTGCTGAAAGAGGAGGCATTTAAGTGAAAACGGGAGATCATAAGATTTTAGCCGGTCTGATTCTTGCTTCGATTCATATTAATCTGTTCCATGTGATGCTGCTGCCGCCCTGCATCGGGTTTCTGATTTTATATATCGGGATTCTCCAGAAAGAGCGGCAGGCTGGATTTTTCCAGATGGATGTAAAAGAGATGAGAGTGTACCGGGCAGCAGGGGCGGCGCTTGTGCTGGTGACTGCTTTTTCTAGCTTTCTGTCCATGTTCTGGAGGCGGCCGGACGGAACCATCTGGTCGCTGATTCCGTGTATGCTGGAATATGTGGTGCTCTATGGACTGATGGAAAGCTACACCGCAGGTTCGCCCAGACATTCCTATCACTCCGAACTGTGCTGTGGATATGCTATGGTAATGGGAGCAGCACTGTGTGGGTACGCAGTCAGCCTGATTCTGCATATCGCGCTGTGGCAGCTCTTTGCGTCTATGATTATTCTGGTCTGCCGGTTTATGGTGGTTATGGTTGTTATAGGGGCGAAGAAAGAGGCATAAAAAATAAAAAGCCGTAATCAGATATACTCGCCCATGGGATTAAACTCATGAGCGAAAGTATAAGGTTACGGCTTTTCTATGTTGAAAATTCTGGTTTTCAAATAATCAAAGATAACATGGAATGTTGATGTTTCGGTTCCGATGTATCTTTCCAATTTTTATTTAAAATTCTCCTCCGCATACCGGCGCAGCTCATCACGGAAATCCGGGTGTGCGATGGCGATCATGGCATCCGCTCGTTCTTTTAAGGTAAGCCCGGTCAGTTTTGCGATACCGTACTCGGTCGCCACGTACTGAATCATGGTACGCGGTGCAGATACGGTGCTGCCGCCCGGAATGAACGGTACGATGTTGGATTTTAAGGAGCCATCTTTTTTCTTGTGGGTGGAAGCAAGGCAGATAAAGCCCTTGCCTCCCTCGGAGCGGAATGCGCCCTCCAGGAAATCCATCTGTCCGCCGATACCGGAGAGCTGTCGGGTGCCGGCAGACTCGGCATTTTCCTGTCCCATCAGATCCAGCTCGACACCACCGTTGATACTGATGACATTTTTCATCTCACCGATGCGGTACGGGGAGTGGACGTAATCGACGTCAGCCGGATGGAAGAGCTGCGGCTCATTATCCAGCCAGTCATATAATTCCTGAGAGCCCATGGCAAGGTTCCAGGTAGAATAACCGTTGTCAATTTCCTTCTTCTTGTTGGTCAGCTTGCCAGCCTTATAGAGGGCTAAAAAAGCATCGCTGATGGTGCCGGTGTGGCAGCCGAGGTCGGTTTTGTCGGACTGTGCCAGCATATTGGCAACGGTAAACGGAACGCCGCCGACGCCCAGGGAAAGGACAGCGCCGTCCGGGATCTCCTCAACGACACGTTTGGCAATTTCAATATCAACGGCGCTCGGATCGCGGTAGGTGCGGATCGGAAGCGGCTCATGCTCGCCCTCGACGATGAAATCTGCCTCTGAGAGGTGGACACGGTGGGAACCATCGACGCCATGTAAGCGCGGGAGGCGCTCATTGATCTCGAAGATGACGGTGCGCGCATTCTCAAAGATGGTGCGCCATGCATAGTTGGAAATACCCAGTCCGCAGCAGCCGTCCGCATCTGGTCTGGAAACCGGTACAAAGGCAACATCCACGCGAATGTGGTGGCGGTACATTTCCGGCAGGGAACGCAGCATCATCGGCATAAACTTGCAGAGCCCACGGGTCTGCAGCTTGCGCTCATAATCGCCGATGTGCCAGCTGTAGTAGCTGAATGCTTTCTGATCCGGGTCGCTTTCGACAACCTCGATGCGCGGGCGGATGACTAAACCGCCGCGGATCTTGACGTCGGTCAGCTCATCCCTGCGTGCTGCCAGCGCACGATCGAGAAGCTCCGGAAATCCAGCGCCAAAGCCATAATCCACCCAGTCGCCCGGCTGAACGGCCTTGACGGCGGTCTCAGCACTTACAAATTTGCCTGCGTAATTGTTAGACATAGTAAAAATCCTCCATCGGTATGAAATTCATAATTTTCTAGTTTCCATCATATCCCAGAAAGCGCTTTTTTGCAACTTCCAAAGACAATTCCAAAAGACAATTTTTAAGCTGGGTTTTAAGATGAGTTTAAGATAGGTTTAATACGGAAATAGTTGACAAAATAGGTGTTTATGATAAAATTAAGTGTTTATAAATAAGAGTTGGTCTTTTACACAGCAGGCAGAAGTGCCTGTATTTTTATGTAATAGGAAATTCCTTGGAATCCCCTATTACACAAAAAGGCACTAACGTGCCAATGATGTGCACTTGCGCGAAGCAGAAACATGTCGCAAGCGACCGCGCTCGGCGCGAGAATGTGACTGTAAAGAATACAACAAATATAGAAAGAGAGGAGTTACGACAAATGAAAACAAATACGGATTTATTTGAAAAAACACCCGTACCGAAGGCGGTCGCAACCATGGCGGTTCCGACCATGATTTCCATGCTGGTGGTTGTTATCTATAACATGGCGGATACATTTTTCATCGGTCAGACGAAGGATCCGCTGCAGGTGGCGGCAGTTTCGCTGGCAACGCCGGTCTTTATGATTTTTATGGCATTAGGCCATCTGTTCGGTATCGGCGGCAGCTCAGCGATATCGAGAGCACTGGGAGAACGCCATAAAGATCGGGCATGTCATATCAGTTCATTCTGCTGCTATGGATCCCTGGGGCTGGGCGTCATAGTGGCTATCCTGTCTGTACTTGGAATGGAAACCATTCTGCATCTCATCGGTGCCAGTGTAAATACGATCGGTTTTGCGAGACAGTACCTGGCGATTATTGCAATCGGCGCGCCGTTTATTATGTTTTCAACTGCATTTGCGAATATTCTGCGGGGAGAAGGCGCATCGAGAGAATCGATGGTCGGAAACCTGATAGGTACCGTAGTAAATATTATTTTGGATCCGATCATGATCCTGGTGCTTGGCTGGGGAGTGACCGGTGCAGCGCTTGCGACGATCATCGGCAATATTGCGGCCTGTCTTTACTATATTGCTTATTATCTACGGGGAAAATCGACACTGTCGATTCATTTCCGTGATTTTAAGATGGGAGATGGAATCGCTTCCGGCGTGGCAGGGATCGGTATTCCGGCATCCTTAAATAACATCCTGATGAGCTTTGCCAATATTATCCTGAACCAGGCGCTGGTCGGTTACGGTGACACACCGGTAGCGGCGATGGGGGTTGCGATGAAATCCAATATGCTTGTTGTCCTGCTGCAGATTGGTCTCTGCGTGGGAATCCAGCCGCTGATCGGTTATAATTATGGAGCGCGCAACAAGAAACGCCTGATGTCGGTATTCAAATTTACAGGACTTGTATCGGTTATTATGGGAACGATTCTGACATTGATTATGATTGTCGCAAGAAAGACAATGATTCAGATGTTTATTAATGATGCGGAAGTTGTCCAGTATGGTATTCAGATGGTGGTTGCGCTCCAGCTTTCTGCGCCACTCCTTGGTATCTTATTCCTCTGCATCAATACGATCCAGGGAATGGGAAAAGCGCTTCCGTCGCTGATTCTTACGATCTGCCGCCAGGGACTGATTTTTATTCCGCTGATTTTCGTGCTGAATGCGATGTTTGGCCTGGATGGAGTTATCTATGCACAGCCGGCGGCGGATTATCTGTCGATTGTGGTGGCGATTTTGATTTGCACACATCTGTTCCGGACGATGGATCATAGAGAAGAGAAAGCAGAAGGCTGAGAAGATTCAATAGATTCAATAAGGAAAAATATGCTTAAAGAAAATAAAAGAGAAGAAATCACAAAGAACATAGAGAAGGGGGAAGCCCTTGTAGAACAGGTGGCAGATGGAATCTGGCGGATCGGTGTGGAATTGCCGCAGAATCCTTTGCGGGAACTCAACAGTTACCTGATCAAGGGGAAAGAAAACGGGCGCGACCTTCTGATTGACACCGGATTTCGGCGCGAGGAATGCCGGGAGGCGCTGTTTGCCGGGCTTCGGGCACTTGGCAGCAGTCCGGAGCGGCTGGATATTCTTCTGACACACCTGCACTCGGATCACACAGGACTTGCCAGGGAGGCGGCAGGGACGGACAGCCACATCTATATCAGCGGAACCGATCTGGCAATCTTAAAGGACGGTTTTACACCAGAGCGTCCGCTTCGGCTGGCGGAGCAATTCCGTGCCGGGGGATTTCCGGAGGATGAAATGAAGAAAACGCAGGCGCTCAATCCGGCAGTCCGCTATAAGCTGGATCAGGTTGATGACCGTTTTGTTCCGATTGAGGCAGGCTGGAAATACACGGTAGGAGATTACACGCTGGAAATGATCTCCGTGCCGGGGCATACGCCGGGCAATGCGATGTTCTGGGCAAAGAAACAGGGCATCATGTTCACGGGCGATCATATCCTGTTTGATATATCGCCGAATATTACTTCCTGGCTGGAATCGGAGGATTCATTAGGTGATTATCTCGATAGCCTGCGCCTCGCCAGAAAATATCCGGTCCGCCTTGCCTTGCCGGGACACCGGAAGACGGGCGATTATGCAGCGCGCATCGAGGCGCTGCTGGCACACCATGAGCGGCGTCTGGCGGAGACGGAGGCGCTGCTTGCCGAACATCCGGGTATGACGGCATATGAGACGGCTGGAAAGATGCGCTGGAAGATCCGTGCCGCCAGCTGGGAAGAATTTCCACCGTCCCAGAAGTGGTTTGCGGTGGGCGAGTGCATGGCGCATCTGGACTACCTCCGCCTGCGCGGCAGAATCCGCCGGGAGATGGACGGAGAAGTGTGGAGATGGTTCACGGTAACGGCTAAATACTGTTAGAATTAACTAACAATTATTACTATTGACTAACAATAGTCTGACTGCATATAATAATAGTAAAGAAAGCAGTAACTGTTCAGTAGGTCTGCGCATTTACTGCGCTGACCGTACGAAAACATGGACCAGCAGACAAAAATCCCATTGCCGTAGGCAATTTTTAATGGATTTTTGCGCGTGACTGTGAAGGTACTGAACAGTTACAGAAAGCGGAATATCAGTCAGGAGGTCGTTGTATGCAGTCGTTGGCAAAGGTGCAGGCGGGAGAGTCCTGTGAAATCAAGTGGATGTTTGGAAATGCGGATGTGATGAACTTTTTGGAGCGCTATGGAATCAAAGAAGGAAGCCGTATCCGGGTCCTTGGACGTGTGCTGGATGGTCTGATCATCGGAAATGGAAAGGTTCGGCTGGCACTGGGCGATGAAGTGGCAGAGCGGATTCAGGTGTAGGTTTGACGGTGATTGAAAGATTGTCGAAAATGTCATGTATTGAAAGAACGTCGAATCTGTCACGTGCAAGTTTGAGAAGGTCACGTTACTTGACATTTCTTCCCATTTATGCTATTCTACCAGATAGCACAAATGCAATGAACGGAAGTAGTAAGCCGCGAAATTTCTACAGAGAGCTGCCGGATGGTGTGAGGCAGCGGAAGGAAGCCGCCGAACTGGTCCGGGAGCAGCCTGTTGAAAGAAGTGTTTTTGAATACCCGAGTAGACAGAGCCGGTCATCCGCCGTTACAGGACGATGAGGAGCACACGGATTCCGTGTGAAATAGAGTGGTACCGCGCAGTTGGAATTTTCGCCCTGCGTCTCTATACAGGTAATGTAGAGACGCAGGGCGTTTTTGACGTTACCGGATTGAAAGAATGTCCGCAAGGGTTGGATGTTATGCAACTGCCAACGGATCAGTCGATTGCAATAATGAATCATCATTTTAGAGACTGGAGCCGGATTTTGACAGGAAATAGCAAAAAATCAGCGTGGGTTAAGCAGAAAACAGGAGGAACAAAGATGTCACAGTACAATCATACCGCCATTGAGAAAAAATGGCGCGAGAACTGGGAAAAACATCCCATCAATGTAAACGATGGAAAGAAAGAAAAATATTACTGCCTGGATATGTTCCCATATCCGTCCGGAAGTGGTCTGCACGTTGGTCACTGGAGAGGCTACGTTATTTCAGATGTATGGAGCCGTTATCAGCTGCTGCGCGGCAAATACGTGATCCATCCGATGGGCTGGGACGCATTTGGTCTGCCGGCAGAGAACTACGCGATCAAGATGGGCGTACACCCGGCTATCTCGACCGAGTCCAACATTAAAAATATTAAACGTCAGATCAACGAGATCGCAGCCATCTATGACTGGGATATGGAAGTAAATACCACAGATCCGGCATTCTACAAATGGACCCAGTGGATCTTCGTCCAGATGTTCAAAAAAGGCCTGGCATACGAGAAAGAATTCCCGATCAACTGGTGCCCGTCCTGTAAGACAGGTCTGGCAAACGAGGAAGTTGTCAACGGCTGCTGTGAGCGCTGCGGTACCCCGGTTACCAAGAAAAACCTGCGTCAGTGGATGCTCAAGATTACCGCGTACGCAGACCGCCTCTTAAATGATCTGGACAAACTGGACTGGCCGGAGAAGGTTAAAAAGATGCAGACTGACTGGATCGGTAAATCTTACGGTGCAGAGGTTGATTTCGGCGTAGAGGGACGCGATGAGAAGATCACCGTTTACACCACCCGCCCGGACACCCTGTACGGTGCAACTTTCATGGTACTGGCTCCGGAGCACGCGATGGCAAAGAGCCTGGCAACCGATGAGACCCGCGAGGCAGTTGAGAAATACATTTTCGATTCCTCCATGCGTTCCAACGTAGACCGTCTGCAGGATAAGGAAAAGACCGGCGTATTTACCGGAACTTATGCAATCAACCCGATCAACGGTGCGAAGGTTCCGATCTGGCTGTCTGATTATGTATTAGCTGACTACGGTACAGGCGCTATCATGTGCGTACCGGCACACGATGACCGTGACTTCGAGTTTGCAAAGAAATTTAATATCCCGATCATCCAGGTTATCGCAAAAGATGGCAAAGAGATCGAGAACATGACTGAGGCGTATACCGAGGCATCCGGCACGATGATCAACTCTGGCGAGTGGAATGGTATGGAATCTTCCGTACTGAAAAAAGAAGCGCCGGAAATGATTGAGAAGAGAGGTATCGGTCACAAGAGAGTCAATTATAAGCTGCGTGACTGGGTATTCTCCCGTCAGCGTTACTGGGGCGAGCCGATCCCGATCGTACACTGCCCGAAGTGCGGCAATGTACCGGTTCCGGAGGATCAGCTTCCGTTAAAACTTCCGGAGGTAGAAAGCTATCAGCCGACTGGTACCGGCGAATCCCCGCTGGCAGCCATCGACGAGTGGGTCAACACCACCTGCCCGTGCTGCGGCGCTCCGGCAAAACGTGAGACAAACACCATGCCGCAGTGGGCGGGATCTTCCTGGTACTTCCTGCGCTATGTAGATAACAAGAACGATAAAGAACTGGTATCCCGTGAGAAAGCAGACAAATATCTGCCGGTTGATATGTACATCGGCGGTGTTGAACATGCAGTACTGCATCTGCTGTATTCCCGTTTCTACACCAAGTTCCTGTGCGATATCGGTGTTATTGACTTCGACGAGCCGTTCAAGAAGCTGTTCAACCAGGGTATGATCACTGGTAAGAATGGTATCAAAATGAGTAAGTCGAAAGGAAATGTCGTATCCCCGGACGATCTGGTACGCGACTACGGCTGCGATTCCCTGCGTCTCTATGAGCTTTTCGTAGGACCGCCGGAACTGGATGCAGAGTGGGATGACCGCGGTATCGAGGGCGTATCCCGTTTCCTGAACCGTTTCTACAACCTGGTTATGACCAGCAAGGACAAAGATATCAAAGAAACTAAGGAAATGGTTAAACTGCGCCACAAACTGGTATTCGACATTGAGCAGCGTTTCGAGCAGTTCAGCCTGAATACCGTTATCTCCGGTTTCATGGAGTACAACAACAAGCTCATCGATCTGGCAAAGAAAGAGGGCGGCATCGACAAAGAAACCCTCAAGACCTTTACCATCCTTCTGGCACCGTTCGCACCGCATCTGGGCGAGGAGCTGTGGCAGGAGCTCGGCGGAACCGACAGCGTATTCCACGCTTCCTGGCCGGAGTGTGATGCGGAGAAGATGAAGGATGACGAGAAAGAGGTAGCCGTTCAGATCAACGGCAGAGTCCGCGCGACCATTACCGTACCGGCAGACATCTCCAAAGAAGATGCCATCGCCGCTGGTAAAGAGGCTATCAAGGACAAGCTGACTGGAAATATCGTAAAAGAAATTTACGTTCCGGGACGGATTGTGAATATTGTTATGAAATAAATAAAAACGGCATGGGAAGAAGCAGAAGAATCTGTGACTTTTCTGTGCAGATAAGGTCAGCGGCCATACAGGGGAGAAAAACTGTGTGGTCGCTGTTTTTTGCCCGCTCCTTTTTCGCGTGCCTGCTATTTGATTTCCTAAATGATAAAATAAAATTATGTGATTTCAGAAGGGATAGGTGAATATGGGAATGTTTGTCAACCCGGACAATTCGGCATTTCAATCAGCCCTGAATGCAAAAAGCATTCTTGATGAGGAAAAACTCATTTGGAATGCTTTTTTGCTGTCTATACGAAACATTCCACATGAAGCTTCTGGGAGGAAGCGAAGGTGTGGAGTGCTATCGTTCAATAAAATTGTCTAAAAAGTCTACCAATTCAAAAGATAAATTTTATATCATAAATGCAACATAATAGCTTGTAGCTAGAAAAATCAGAATAAAAAATTTCGCAGAATATCTAGTTCTGCGAAAATAAAAGGTTTTATATGCAGAACCCAAATGCCGTATTGACAAAAACTTCAAAAGCAAAGGGAAATATTATATGAGAATTTCAGAAATTTTTGTTCAGAAATGATGACTTAATAATTTCATAAGAGATTCTTGGGAGAAACTTCTATTGAATTAACCTTGAAAGTATCGTATAATGATTGAAGATTTTCGCAGAACTAGATATTCTGCGAAAATCGCAAACATGAAAGGGAGAACGCCTGTATGTGGTACGTGGTGCAGACACCTGTGGGACGCGAGGCAGAAGCGGCAGAAAAACTGAATCATTTTTATCGGGATAAGGCTGAAAAGCCTTGTTTTGTGTTGTCCAAAGAACGGACCTGGCGGATGGGCGGTGTCTACTATGTAGATACGGAAGTCATGTTTCCGGGCTATGTGTTTGTGGACACGGCGGATGAGCCGGTTTTGGAAGACGGAGTGAAATGTCTGGCGGGGCTGGTTCGATTTCTGAATGCTGGTTCGGAAGCGCATCCATATGGAACGGCAGTCCCCTTAAAAAAAGAGGAAGAGAAATTTCTGAAAGAACTTCTTCGGGAGGATTCTTCTCACACCGTCCGGCGGTTTCTGGTGCGGGCAAATGACGCGGGGGAGATCGAATGGGCGGAAGGAGTGCTTGGTGAGATGCTGCCAAAGATCATCCGGAAGCGGCTGCGGAAACGAATCGTGACGATTCAGGCAGAACTGCTGAACGAAGCACGACAGGTAGAGCTGGCAATCCGGATGGAAGATGATCCGGAGGCAGTTTTCCCAAAGAAAGGACCCCTGAACCCTAAAAATCTTTCAGGAGATTTCCAGGAAAACGATTTTAGCCGGGTATCGGTCTCTGGAAAGAACCCATCAAAAAAGATAACAAGATTACATGGAGCGGAGAACGATGGAACAAAGCTGGCAGCAGAATAATGAGTATGAGTGTATGAAATATTCGGTTCTGATGCCGGTATATCACAAAGAAAATCCAGCGTATTTCTATCAGGCGGCAGCCAGCATGATGAATCAGACGATTCCTCCAGATGAATTTGTCCTGGTATGCGATGGACCGTTGACACCAGTGTTGGATGAAACGATCCAGACGATTGACCGGGAATGGCCGGGAGTTCTGCAGGTGCTTCGCCTTCCTGTATGCGGCGGAATCGCACGGGCGCTGGCAGCAGGTGTAGAAGCGTGCCGAAATGAATGGATCGCCCGCATGGACAGTGATGATATTGCCTGTCCGGATCGCTGTGAAAAGCAGCTGAAACGATATGCAGAAGAAGCAGCGGGCAAATTGCTGGGAAAGAAAGCAGAACAGGGGAAACTCGGACTTCTGAGCGGAAAAATTGCAGAATTTGCCGCAGCAGAAGTGCCAGAACAGGAAAATGTAGATAACCTAAATGCGCCAGATAGAGGTGAAATTGGAAGTGGGATGAATGGAAAATTGTTTCCGCCGGGCAGAATCACTGGAATTCGGTCACTTCCCTGCCAATATAAAGAAATTTTAACGTTTGCCAGAAAGCGCAATCCGATGAACCATATGGCCGTCATGATGCGGCGTTCAGCTGTGCTGGCGGTGGGAAACTATCATCCGGTTCCGGGGGCGGAGGACTATGAATTGTGGGTCCGCCTTTTGCAGGCAGGATATAAAGCAGAAAATCTTCCGGATATTCTGGTGTATGCGAGGACGGATAATGGGATGATCAAACGCCGCGGCGGTCTGTCCTATGCCAGGGCCGCTCTGAATCTGCAGAAAACGTTTTTTAAAAGTGGATTTTTAAATAGAAGAGAGTATCTGCGAAACTGCGCGATCCGCGTTACTGCAAGTCTGATTCCGGCATCCGTGCGTGGAATACTCTATCAGAAAAAATTGAGAGGAACGCTTTCAGAGGATGCTTAGTGTTCCTATAAAAAGAAACAGGCAGATTACCTGGAATAGAATTACATGTTGGGTTCTGGGGAGTTCGGCCTGAATAAAAACAAAAAGAAGAGGAACTATTTTGAGACAATATGAACCATTCAAACGACTGTTCCGTCTGATAGGTGCGCTGCTCCTGATGGGGGCAGAAGTTGGCGCTTATGGATATGTCTGGAACGGATATTTCAACAAAATGATCGAATTTCCGTTCTGGAGAAGAGGAAACTGGCTGATGATCGCCCTGTATGCGGGACTATTACTATTTTTCCTGCTGACTTACGGGGGATTCCGGATCGGATACCTGAAAAAAGGAAATCTGCTCTGTTCTCAGATCCTTTCGATCGGACTTTTAAATCTGATTACGTATATTCAGATTTCTCTGTTAGATAAAAAATTTCATGATCCCCGGATACTGCTTGGGATGACGGTTGTCCAGCTTTTGATTGCACTGATCTGGACGTTCCTGTTTCAGCAGATATACAGGATTCTGTTTCCGCCAAGAAGGATGCTTTTGGTATGCGGAGACCGTCCGGCCTTTCACCTGATGGAAAAGATTCATTCCAGAGAGGACAAGTATTATCTGGAAACGGCGATTCATATCGGCGTCGGCATAAAAGCCATTCTCGAAGAGGCGAAAAAATATGATGCCCTGATTATCGGAGATATTCCGGCGAAGGATCGAAATGCGCTTTTAAAGAAATGTTTTGAGCAGGATATCCGGACCTACACGGTGCCGAAATTATCGGACATTCTGATCCGGACTTCCCAGGAATTAGATATCTTTGACAGTCCTCTGCTATTATCGAGAAATGATGGCATATCGGATCTTCAGCGATTTATTAAGCGGGCGATGGATTTCATCTGTTCGAGCATCGGAATCGTGGTATTATCTCCATTCTTTCTTCTGGTGGCGCTGTCGATCTACCTGACCGACCGCGGTCCGGTCTTTTACAAGCAGACCCGTCTCACAGAGGGCGGAAAAGAATTTCAGATCTGCAAATTTCGGACGATGATCCAGAACGCGGAGGCAAAAACCGGGGCGAGACTGGCAGCGGAACACGATGATCGGATCCTGCCGGTGGGACATTTTCTTCGGAGAACTCGCCTGGACGAGCTGCCGCAGCTTTTCAATATCTGGAAAGGTGAAATGTCGATCGTAGGACCGCGTCCGGAACGCCCGGAGCTGGCGGCGGAGATCGAGAAAGAAATCCCGGAATTCTGCTACCGCTTAAAGATGAAAGCCGGACTGACCGGATATGCGCAGGTCTATGGAAAATACAATACAACGTCCTATGACAAACTGAAACTGGATTTGACTTACATACGAAATTACTCTCTGCTTCTTGACCTGAAGCTCATCCTGATGACACCGAAGATCATGATGCTCAAAGAGAGTACGGAAGGAGTCGCAGACAATGGAAAAGCTTCTGACAGTCGTCATCCCGGCGTATAACGCAGAAAAATATATCACATATACCCTGGATTCACTGTGCGCAGGGTGCAGAGACCGGGATTTGAAAAAGAAAAATCAGAGCTGGACAGGAAATGAAACGGAATCAAACATTCAAACCGTATCAGCAAGAATGCCTGATTTTCAACCAGGTATGGATTGGTCCGAATACATGGAAATATTGATTATAGACGATGGATCAAGGGATCAAACCGGTGCGATTGCTGATCAATATGCGGAGCGCTATCCGACCGTTGTCCGTGTCATTCATAAAGAAAATGGCGGTCATGGATCTGGGATCAACTGCGGCATCCAGAATGCATTGGGGCGATATATGAAAGTAGTCGATGCCGATGACTGGGTGGATCCGGAGGCATTGGATCATCTGATTGCTGCGCTGAAAAACTGTCGGGATGATGTGCTGGTCAGCGGTTTCTACTGGCGATTTGACAACGGAAGCGGAGAGGAAAGCTCCTTTCCGAAAAAAGCAGAAATTCCGGAACCATTTTCAGGGGTGAAATATGGGATTTCCTATGAATTCGATGGAATCGCAGACCAGATTTACATGAAAATGCATGGAATCACATGGAAAACAGAGATCCTGCGGAAGATGCCGCTTTCCATCGATGAACACTGCTATTACGTTGATGCCGAATACATCCTGTATCCGATTCCGTGGGTCAAGACCGTATCCTTTATCCCGGACTTTGTCTATCAGTACCGGATCGGCCGGGAAGGACAGAGTGTCAGCCCGGAGAAGATGATCAGGAATAAGGAAAATTATGACCGGGTGATGGAATCCCTGCTGTCATTTTATCGGCTGTATCAGGGTGGAACACTTACCGGAAAAGACGGAAAGAAGCTTCCATGCAGTCAGGAAAAGCTACAGTATCTTGAAAATGGAATTGCCAGGGTGGCAGCTGGGAGAGTGAAGATACTTCTGAGCCTTCCGGCAGGCAAGGAAGTAAAGCATGCATTGATGCAGTTTGAAGATGAATTACTTCGGGACTATCCGGAGATTTACCATGCGAACCGAAATAAGGCGGTGAAGCTGCTGCGGGTAAGCCGGTATGGGCTGTATCGGGCGGCGGTGTGGGCGCTTAGTAAGATGAATAGGAGCTTTTAAAAATGGGTCGATTGGGACAAAGATTAAATGGATTATATAGCTATAGAAATCTTTTGCAGCAATTAGTTGAACGAGATGTCAAACTGAAATATCGAAGAAGTTTTTTGGGGTATTTGTGGAGTATTTTAAATCCCTTAATGATCATGATGATTATGGTAATTGTTTTTTCCAATATGTTCCGCTTTGATATTCAGGATTATCCGGTTTATCTGATTATTGGTCAGACTGTATTTAATTTCGTATCAGAATCAACCAATCAGGCAATGTGGTCTATCACAGGCAATGCATCACTGCTGAAAAAGACATATGTGCCTAAATATATTTTTACACTTTCTAAAGTCACGAGTTCCTGTGTGAATATGCTGTTTTCATTGGGAGCTATGCTGATTGTCCTGCTTGTATGCAGAGTTCCTTTAAATTGGTATATGCTTTTTATTCCGGTCATTATTTTACAGGTATATGTATTTAGTACAGGAATTGGTTTGTTTTTGTCGCAGGCAACCGTGTTTTTCAGAGATGTTCAGTATATATATGCAGCTTTTATGACGGGATGGATGTATCTGACACCTATTTTTTATCCGATCAATCAGCTTCCGGAAGGAATACGGTGGGGGATTATGACATTTAATCCTCTTTATTCGTATATCACCCAGTTTAGAACGGTTGTATTGATGCAGCAGCTGCCGGAATGGGGGATGATACTGCAGGGGAGTCTGGTTGCCTTGGGCGTTTTGATTGTCGGAACCCTGTGTTTTATGAAAAATCAGGATCGTTTTATACTGTATATTTAACTGCTTGAAATAGGAGAAACCTATATGGATATGAATAACTGTGCTGTAAAAGCGGAACATGTAGTAATTCGCTTTAATATGGCGTCGGAAAAAATCGATAATTTGAAGGAATATTTTATCAAACTTGTAAAGCATGAGCTGATGTTTAAAGAGTTTCTGGCGCTGAACGATGTTTCGTTTGAAGTAAAAAAAGGAGAAGCCTGGGGAATCATTGGAGTCAATGGTTCTGGAAAATCGACCCTTTTAAAAGCAATTTGCGGGATTCTGAAACCGTATAAAGGGAAAATCACTGTCAACGGAAGCATCGCACCGCTGATTGAGCTGGGAGCTGGATTTGATGGGGATCTGACAGCCAGAGAGAATATATTTCTGAACGGTGCTGTATTGGGTCATGATAAGAAATTTATGGAACAGCATTTCGATGAAATTGTTGAGTTTGCAGAACTGCGGGATTTTCTGGATATGCCGATTAAGAACTATTCTTCCGGTATGGCGGCGAGACTTGGATTTGCAATCGCTACGATTGTGAAGCCGGATATTTTGATTTGTGATGAAGTCCTTTCGGTTGGAGATTATGCATTTCAGAAAAAGTGCGAGAAACGGATGAATGAGATGCGGGCAGCAGGAACAACGCTGCTTTATGTTTCACATTCGATTGAATCGGTTCAAAAGATTTGTGATCATGCGCTGTGGCTTCAAAAAGGCATAGTGAAAGGCGCAGGAAATGTGGATGAGATAGCGAAACAATACATGGACAGTTTGGCATAAAGATAAGAGGAATAGAGAAAAATTCAATGAGTAATATAAAAATTCTCATAGCGTGTCATAAAGATACGGCCCTGCTGGACAGTAAAATTTTGATTCCAATCCAGGTGGGGGCATCTGGATCAGCAAGACGATTTGAACAAATGCTTTCAGATGATACAGGGGATCAGATATCTGCGAAAAATCCAATGTATTGTGAATTGACAGCGCAGTACTGGGCCTGGAAAAATCTGGAGGCAGACTATTACGGATTTTTTCATTATCGCAGATACTTAAGTTTTTCAGAACAAAAATATCGGGAAGATCGTTGGGGAAATGTGCGGGAAGATACATTCTCTGATGCAATAAAAGAAAAATATGGGCTCTCGGATAAACAGATAGAGAAAGTGGTTACTTCCTATGATTTGATCATATCAGAAGAGAAAAACGTAGCATCCATGCCTGGAAAGGCGACGAATGTCTATGAACAGTATCAATACGGGGATTCTCTTCATATAGAAGACCTGGACTGCATCGTTTCGATTGTACAGGAAAAACATCCGGAATATGTACAAGATCTGAAAGAATATCTGAACGGAAAATATACTTGTTTTTGCAATATGTATATCATGAAAAAGGAGTTATTTCATGAATATATGGAGTGGCTGTTTGATATCTTGTCAGAATTTGAAAAACGCTCCAATCTGCACGATTATTCCATAGAAGGCCGAAGAACACCAGGGCATCTGGGAGAACGCCTTTTGACGCTTTACTATCTGCATCTTAAGAGAACCCGACAAATAAAAATAAAAAGTTTACAAACAGTTATCCTGTTTCATACAGAGCCTGCCTTGCAGGGAAATGTATCTCCAGCGTTCGAGAAAAATAATATTGCAATCGCAGCTGCCTGCAACGAAAAATTTGTTCCATATATGGCAGTCCTCCTGCAAAGTATTTGCGAACAGGCGGAGCAGAAAAATAATTATGACATCCTTGTACTGACACAAGATATATCGGAAAAAAGTAAAAAAATTCTTTCACTCATAATAGGGGATAAAGGTAATTTTAAAATCCGCTATCTCAATCCGACGCCGTATATACAGGGATGTTCTTTTTATATCAGAGGGCATTTTAGTATAGAAACCTATTTCAGACTGGTTCTTCCGGAGTTGCTGCCAGATTATAAAAAAATTTTGTATCTTGATTCGGACATGGTTGTACTGGACGATGTTGCAAAATTGTATAACGAATCAATTGACGGCTATCTGCTGGGAGCGTGTTACGATGCAGATACAGCCGGGCTCTATAACGGTTATGAGCCAAATAAAAAAGCATACATGGATCAGGTGCTGCAATTAAAACATCCTTATCAGTATTTTCAGGCCGGAACGTTGCTAATAAACCTGGAAACGTTTCGGGCAACCTATACGGTAGAGAAAAAGCTTCAATATGCAGCATCCAGGAAATTTCAGCTCTTGGATCAGGATATCTTGAACAAACTCTGCGAGGGCAGAGTCCGCTATATAGATATGTCCTGGAACATGATGGTCGATTATGCCGGAATACGAAAAGAGCAGATTATAACAAAAGCGCCGGCATGGTTAAATGAAATGTATCTGGAAGCCAGAAAACATCCGAAAATCATTCATTATGCAGGCTCAGAAAAACCATGGAAGCATCCAGAGATGGATTTTGGAAGTGTATTTTGGCAGTATGCCAGACGCACACCGTATTATGAAACACTTCTTAGAGATATGACGCTTGCTTCGATTCAGGAAAAAGAAGAAAAGCGGAAGTGGAGCAGAAAAATTCTGGGAGGTATCCAGTGCGTCAGAGATCATGGGATTGGGTATACGTTGTGGTATTTGAAAAAAAGTGGAGGTCGTAAATGAAAGTATTATCGATATCAATTGCAGCTTATAATGTTGAATCTACGTTAAAAGAATGTTTAGATCCTTTTTTAAAATCTACAGTATTGGATGAATTGGATATTATGATTGTAGATGATGGTTCGGGTGATCATACGACAGCTATTGCACAAGAATATCAAGAATTGTATCCGGATACTTTTCGATTAATAAAGAAGAAAAACGGGGGATGGGGTTCTACTGTAAATAGTGGTATCAAAGAAGCAAGAGGAGTGTATTTTAAACAATTAGATGGTGATGATTATTATGAGCCAGAAGCTTTAAATAAATTTATCCAATATTTAAAAAGTGAGCCTAGTGATTTAGTTATTTCTCCATATATTACATATGATAGTGAGACGGGAAAAATTATTACAACAGAAGATTGTAATCCTGGTTGTGACTTATTGAAAAAATATCTGATAAAAGATATTCCTGAATTTGCTCCATTTATGCACAGTCTTTCAATAAAAACAAAATTACTTCAAAAAGGAGGAGTAAAAGTAACAGAACATTGCTTTTACACAGATACAGAATTTGTTTTGAAAGCATGTAATCAGGCTGATTCGATATCATTTTTTGATAAACCAATTTATTACTATCGCCGTGCAGCTGTGGGACAGAGTATGAGCCTTAGTGGTTTTGAGAAACATTATATGGAACAGTATAAAGTAATAGAGGTTTCGTTGGATTATTTACAGAAGAATGTTTCACGGCCGGAGATTAAGAAAATTTATGACAAATTATTATTAGGAACATGCTTTTGGCAATATTTAATTATGTTTTACATATCGGTTAGTAAAGAACATAAAAATAATTTGATTAAATATGATCTTATGTTAAAAGAAAAAGCACCGTTTTATTACAATCAAATTCATTTTAAAGAATTGGATATTTTGAGAAAGACACATTTTTGGGGATATTCAATTTTAGCGTCGTATAAAAAGAAAAAGGATAATCGATTCACAAAAGATGGAAAGTTGACAAATTAAGATGAAAGAAAATCAACCCCTTATTAGTGCTATTATGCCAATATATAAGACACCAGAACCCTTTTTAAGAAGTTCGATTGAAAGTGTACTGGGACAGACTTTAAAAGATTTTGAATTAATTTTGGTAGAAGATGGATCACCAGATAATTGCGGAGAGATATGTGATGAATATAGGCTGAGAGATGAACGGGTAAAAGTAATTCATCAAAAAAACTCAGGAGTTAGTGCGGCAAGAAATACTGGATTAGCTCAAGTTCAAGGAAAATATTTAACATTTATTGATTCGGATGATAGATTAGTTTCAAATGCATGGGAAATAGCCTTAAAAAAAATACAAAAGTCGGAAGCTGATTGTATTGTGTTTGGATGGAAAGATTTTACAGCCGAAGGAGAAATAACGGATCATCAAGTGACAAATAAGGATATAACATTGGATGCTTCTGAAATGGCATTTCAAATAGCATCGGATAATTTTTTGTGTGGTGGAGGGTATCCATGGAATAAAATATGGAATGCAGAAAAAATAAGAAGAGAATATGGAAACATTGTAAAATTTACAGATAGAGTTTATACATACGAAGACAAATTGTGGATTATTGAAGTGCTTGAAAAAATGGATCGAATTATCTTGATACCGGATGTGTTATATGAATACCGGTACCTTCCGTCCAGTTTAACACAAAGTCCTGAAAAATGGGAGAAACGTCAATTTAATGCATATGATGCATATGATATTATATTGGACAAACTGCGAGGAAAGAATGAAAAGGCATATAGAGGTGCTTTAAAGTTTTATTTTGGTTTTAATTTTACTGATTTGCGAAATATGTATCCATATCGAAAAGATGATATTGAGAGATTTAAAAAAACAAAAAGAAGGTTATGGAAGTTAAGCAAGAGAATAAAAATGGGAGAATTGCCTAATTTTAAGTACAATTTAGCATGGCTGTATTTTTTGCTTTTAGGATGGTTGTAAAAGCGGATAGTATTAGAAAGAGAGTGAACTATGGTTGAATATAAAAACGAGGAAAATTTTTTATTAAAAGAAATAGAAGATTCTGATAAGTTTTGTACAGGATGTGCGGCATGTGATAACGTATGTCCTGTTGGGGCAATTGAGATGATACCTGGTGAACTCGGTTTTGTAAGTCCATTCATTAATAATACATTATGCATCCAATGTGATATGTGCAGAAAAGCTTGTCCGGTACTGAACTTACCGGAGAAAGAAGATAAGATTCTTAAATGCTATGCTGTACAAGCAAATGATGAAGTAAGAAAAAAGAGTTCTTCAGGAGGTGCATTTACTCTTTTTGCGGAGGAAATTTTAAGATGTGGTGGTGCTGTTGTTGGAGCAGCGATGGGAGATGATTGTAAAGTATCCCATATAGAAATAGAAAGTATAAAAGAATTAGGACGATTGAGAAAATCTAAGTATGTTCAAAGCGATATAGGAAAAGTTTATAGACAAGTTAAAAAACTAAGAGCAGAGAATAGGTTGGTGTTATTTAGTGGCACACCCTGCCAGGCTGCGGCTTTGAAAAATGTGTTAGATAAAGATGAGGGTGAAGGAGTTTTTATAATAGACACGTTGTGCCATGGAGTTCCATCATATCAAATGCTTCGGGATTATATTGATGCTTCTCAAAAAAAAGAAGTTGAATCAGTAGAATTTAGAACGAAAGAAAAAGGGTGGAGAAATAGTTCTAGGAATATGTTCTTGAATTATAAAGATAATACAAGAATAATGGAAAAATATGAACTGAATGAGTATGAGCAAGGATTTCACAGTGAATTGATATTAAGAAATTGTTGCTATGAGTGTCAGTTTGCAGAATTACCACATGTGTCTGATATTACGTTAGGAGATTATTGGGGAATACGAGAACGAGATGCGATGCTCGATGATGATGGTGGAACCAGTGCAGTTATCATTAATAGTTTAAAAGGTTATCAATTGTTTGAAAAAATATTAAAAAATATTTCTTTGTATCGTGAAACACCGGTTGAATGGCTTGTTGATAACCGAATTCATGATGAAATAAAAGGAAATATTAGTAGAAGATATTTTGAGCATCTATATAAGAAAGGCGATTTTATTAATGCTGTCAAATGTGCGCTTGCACATAAATACCAAATAGGAATCGTGGGTCCTTGGATGAATATAAACTGTGGAGGTGCATTGACTTATTATGCACTTTACAGGACATTGGTTAATATGGGATATTTTCCAGTTATGTTATCGCAACCGAAAGGAAGTGAATGGGATCCGACGTACAAATATTGTAGATATAAAGAAATACCATATCCGGAATATGCTATTTTACCTGCGAAGAATGGATATCCTGGACAAAGAGAATTTAATAATTATTGTGACACTTTCATTGTGGGTTCGGATCAATTATTTACTGGAGAAATGTTTCAGCTTCTGGATGGGTATGCAGACTTAGAATGGGTAAATAATAATAAAAGAAAAATTGCTTATGCAGCCTCATTTGCAAAAGACCATTTTTCTGGAAGTCAGGAACAGAAAGAAAGACTTTCTTATTTTTTGCAAAAGTTTGATTGTTTTTCTGTGAGAGAAAAAACAGGGATAAAATTAGCAAAAGAGGAATTTGGTGTATCAGCTGAGTGGGTTTTGGATCCGGTCTTTTTATGTGATAAAAAGAGCTGGGAGGATTTGCTTGAAAAAGGAAAAGAAAGATTAAATAAGAATCCGTCTATTTTTGGATATATTCTTGATCCGAATGATGAGAAAGAAAAGTTGATGCATTTGGCTGAAAAAATATTAAATTTAAAAAGTTATGCAGCTTCAGATGTATGGAACGAGGAAGATACATTAAAATGGATGTGGAATATACCAACATTAAGCAATTTAGGAAATGAAGAGTTGCTGGCGCATATAAAAAATTGTGAATTTGTAATGACGGATTCATTCCATGGAGTTTGCTTTGCAATTATTTTTAATAAACCATTTGCGGTATATATAAATAAAGACAGAGGAGCCAGTCGTTTCTATTCGTTATTAAAATTATTGCATTTAGAAGAGCGGATTATAGATTCAGAAGAGAAACTAGAAGTACTTTTGCTAAAAAATAAAGAGATTTCTTATGAAAATGTAAATGTTTTACTTGAAAAAGAGAAAGAACGGTGCATAAGCTGGTTAAAAAATGCAATAGAGAATCCGATTCCAAAACGCGAAGTTTCAGATTATGATATGGCATGTACTTATAGCGATCGATTAGAGAAAATGCAAAAAAAACGTAGGAAGTTTGAGTATGACAGTTTAAACGGAAGGATCGATTGGCTGATAGGACATGTGGACAATGATTTAATGGTGACGGATCAAAAACAATGGGAGCAATTAGAAGATCATAGATTGCGATTGGATGGATTGGATTCATATATAAAACGCTTAGAAGAAAATTTGATGGAAACAAACAAAAAACAGTGGGAGCAACTAGAAGATCATAGGCTTCGATTGGATGGATTGAATTCATATATAAAGTACTTAGAAGAGAAACAGCAAGAATATTTAAAAAGAATAGAACAATATGAGATTGAATCTTCGTGGAGTTATAAAATTGGGAAGATGATTACATTTTTTCCGAGAATAATTATGAAGAAAATAATATGTAGAAGGAGGAATAAATAAGTGTGAACTTATTGAAAATGATGAGATGAAAGAAAAATATAAATATTATATTGATGTTTTAAATGTTATCTCTTGTTTGTCTGTGGTTATTCTTCATACTAATAATGCATTTTGGAAATTTAGTTATGAATCATACTGGATTTCTGCCAATTTTATTGAGTGTATTTTTTACTTTGCTGTTCCAGTGTTTTTTATGATTACTGGTGTTACTACAATTGATTACAGAGAAAAATATGGAACAAGAGTGTTTCTCAAAAAAAGAATACAAAAATCTTTAATTCCTTTTGTTTTGTGGAGCATGATTGCTACTTTGTATTTTGCGATATTTAAAAGAATGGAGCAAGATACATCTTCTGTTGTTGCAATAATAGATGGTATAATAAACACAAAATATGTATCAATATATTGGTTTTTTATTGGACTTTTTTCACTTTATTTAGTTATTCCTGTAATATCATTAATACCGAAAGAAAAAAGGATAAAATGTTTTTTTTATATTATTGTGACATCTTTTATGTTTAATTATTGGATTCCTTTTATGTCGAGTGTATTTCCTGGAAAGATTACATATAATGGAGCTTTGAAAAATTATTTTGGTGATCAGTATATTTTTTACGCGTTGTGTGGATATTTAATTGATAATGTGGCTATAGAAAAAAGATGGAGATATTGTATTTATGGAGCAGGTTTTGCTGGGCTGATTATACATATTTTTGGAACCTGGTATTTATCATATAGAGATGGATATATTAATGGAATGTTTAAAGGTTATATGAACGTTCCGTGTATTGTGTATTCAATTGCAATATTTTTGCTTATAAAATCATTTATTGAAAAACGAAAATATTTTTATAAAAAGATAATTTCTTTTTATAATGGATCGACTTTTGGTGTTTATTTAATGCATTGGTATTTTATAGATTTGTTTTTATACCTCACGAAAAAAAGTATTATGAAAACTTTGTATATAGATTATTTGGTGGAATAATACTTTTCTTAATGGTGGGGATTGTTGTTAAATTAATGCAAAAAAACAAAATATGCAGAAAATATTTTCTGCCATAAAAGGAGCTCCTGTATAATAAAAAGCGTAGGCGTTGAAAATTGAAAATACCTCAGAGTACAATAAGACTACTGA